>Ga0210042_1000651_pt1 | contig 31000 bp, 25 predicted proteins | sample CryGeymeta201518_FD_183982 | JGI IMG/M metagenome (GOLD analysis project Ga0210042, IMG submission 183982) | Groundwater microbial communities from Crystal Geyser aquifers in Utah, USA - Crystal Geyser metaG 2015-18 (SPAdes) (version 2) | ecosystem: Environmental > Aquatic > Deep subsurface >... | reverse complement strand
CTTGTTCCATCACACGTTTCAACATCATCCCTGCGATGGCTCAAACCGCTTGAAGTCTTCGCAGAAAATGCAAAGAATTCACTTGTTAGAGACTAATGAACAATCTTGGTTGAAATCATCCACACCTGCCAGAAAGACTGCCCCATGCAACGCACCCTGATCTGGGATTTGCCCACCCGACTGTTTCACTGGACGCTGGCCTCCAGCTTTGCCATCGCCTGGCTCACCAGTGAAGGCGACCGGTGGCGCTCAATCCACGTCTTTTTTGGGTATTTGATGCTGGGATTGGTGGTTTTCCGGTTGGTGTGGGGGTTTACCGGCTCCCATTTTTCGCGCTTTGCCAGCTTCTGGTTCGGCCCAAAGGAAGCCTTGGATTACTTGAAGCAAGTGGCAACAGGCCATGCGCCACGCCATGTGGGGCACAACCCCACGGGCAGCCTTGCCATCTATATTTTGCTGGCCATGGCATTAATCGTGAGCTTGACCGGCATCGTCACCTTAGGGGGCGATGAGCAGCAAGGCGTGGCGGCTGGTTGGTTCACTTTTTCGCAAATTCAGTTGCTGCGCAGCATTCATAACTTTGGGGCCATTGGCATGCTACTGGTGGTCATTGGCCACATCACCGGTGTGGTGGTGGAAAGCGTGATGCACAAGGAAAACCTGGCGCGTTCCATGGTCACCGGTTTCAAACAAGCGCCAGCCAGCACCCCCAAAGCAACCGCACGCCCCCTGGTGGCGGCGCTGATGTTGCTGGCCATGCTGGGTTTTGGCGGCTGGTGGTTTACTTACGCCATTGATCGCACCATTGACAACCAAAACTGGCACATTAAGTTAGAGACCGGCATTGGTGAAGAGCCCCACGTGAAGTTCGTGGGCAAGCAGCTGGCTGACAACAAGCTCTGGCGCGACGAATGCGGCGCTTGCCATGCGGTGTTTTACCCGGCTTTGTTGCCAACGCGCTCCTGGCAAAAAATCATGACCGAGCAAGACAAACACTTTGGCTCCGACCTGGGCTTTGATGCCGTCACCACCGAAGCCATTCTGAAATTCATGGTGGACAACGCCGCCGAAAAACATGTGGTGGAAGCCGCGTTCAAGATTGAGCAATCCATACCCGCTGGTGTGACACCACTTCGCGTGACTGAAACGCCTTACTGGCTCAACAAGCACCGCGAAATTGCCGCCTCCGACTGGGCCAACCCGCTGGTTCAAAGCAAGAGCAACTGCGCCGCTTGCCACGCCGACGCCGACGACGGCACGTTTGAAGACGGGGCCATGCACATTCCTAAGCCGGACGAGCCGGAACCAAAAAGGCAACACAAAACCTCGGTCGTGCGCAAGATTTTTGGACGTTCAGCCGATTTACGTCCCCGCAAATGTTCTTGGGTTGACCAAGAGAAAGTTTGTAACCCATTGGGTTTAAAGGCATTTTGCCCATGGCGAAATAATCGCCAGATTCATTTTGACACATCAGAATTCTTCGCAGGAAATGTGAAGACTGAACTTGTTAGAGACTAAAGCGCCGGCAAAAGTGGCATCTGCGCCCATCAGTGCGCCACCGGCCGCCGCCTCCAAGCCCTGATCTTTTGCGGGCTTTTGCGCCAGCGCAGGCAGGGCGAAAAAGCTGCGTGCAGCAAGTCATCTGGCCAAGGTTTGATGCAACACCAGGGTGCTGGCAAGCCAAGTGGCGATAATCCCGGCTTACCTTATTCTTCCCGCTCTGCCATGACCACTTCTTCCTACGCCCCGCTCCAGAACGACACCTTCCTGCGCGCTTGCCTGCGCCAGGCAACCGACTACACACCGATCTGGATGATGCGTCAAGCCGGGCGTTTTTTGCCCGAATATTGCGCCACCCGCGCCAAAGCGGGCAGCTTCATGGGGCTGGCAACCAATGTGGACTACGCCACCGAAGTCACCCTGCAACCCACCGAGCGCTTCCCGATTGATGCCGCCATTTTGTTCAGCGACATCCTGACCGTGCCTGATGCCATGGGCTTGGGTCTGTCTTTTGCCCAGGGTGAAGGCCCGCGCTTTGCCAGCCCGGTGCGTGACGAAGCCGCCGTGGCCAAGCTGGAAGTGCCCGACATGGACAAGCTGCGCTATGTGTTCAATGCCGTCACATCAATCCGCAAGGCGCTCAATGGCCGCCTGCCGCTGATCGGGTTTTCGGGCAGCCCCTGGACGCTGGCCTGCTACATGGTCGAAGGCGCGGGCTCGGACGACTACCGTCTGGTCAAAACCATGCTCTACAGCCGCCCCGACCTGCTGCACCGCATTCTGCAAATCAACGCCGATTCGGTGGCGCAATACCTCAACGCCCAAATCGAAGCCGGAGCCCAGGCGGTGATGATTTTTGACAGCTGGGGCGGCGTGCTGGCCGACGGCGCGTTCCAAGAATTCAGCCTGACCTACACCCGCCGGGTGCTGGCACAACTGCACCAGGAATACAACGGCGCACGCATTCCCAGCATCGTGTTCACCAAGGGTGGCGGCCTGTGGCTAGATGAAATGGAGCAACTCGACTGCAATGTGCTGGGCGTGGACTGGACCGTCAACCTGACCCAAGCCCGCGCCAAGGTGGGCGGCTCCAAAGCCCTGCAAGGCAATCTGGACCCCTACGTGCTATTTGCCCCACCGGCGCAGGTGCAGGCCGAGGCCATCAAGGTGCTTGAGGCTTTTGGCACCCCCCACACCGGCAGCGGCACTGGCCCGACCCACATCTTCAACCTGGGCCATGGCATCAACCAGCACACCCCCACCGACCATGTGGCGGCTCTAGTGGAAGCGGTACACAGCCATTCGCGCAAGATGCGCAGTGCCTGCTAGCTTTTTTTAGCCTGTTTCCATCGCTATTGCTTACATTTTTTTACCACTTGTACACAAAAATAATGTTGCCATGCGAAATAGCCCAAACTTGGCGCAAACCGCGCTAGCAAAACCATAGCGCATGCAAGTGCTTGATTAATAAAGAAATTTAAGAACTGCCTATTTTCTGTGCAAGTTGTGGAAACCCTTGATTTTCAAGGCTTCACCCCACTCGATCCATGTTTATCAACAAAGTTATCCACAGAAAACTTGGATGACCGATAAAACACCTGAAAATCAAGCACTTACCCGTCATTTCTCAAGTTCACTTCAACACCATGCCGCAACTGCCCGTGCCAGGCATCTGTCTGAACCAGGTGCTGGTTCAGACTCCCATCTACAGCCCCATGGCCGGGGTGTTGACCTACACACACCCTGAAGTTCTACCCTTGGGCAGCTTGGTGCGGGTACCCCTGGGCACGCGCGATGTACTGGGCGTGGTGTGGTCGAGTGAGGCATCCCCCGATCCGAACCAGGCACTTGATCCAGCCAAACTGCGCCCTATCAGCAGCGTGCTAGAAGCTCTGCCTGCACTGAGTGCCCACTGGCGCGCCCTGGCAAGCTTTGCCGCTAGCTACTACCAGCGATCAGTCGGCGAGGTGGCTCTGGCCGCCTTGCCACCGCAACTGCGCGACCTGAGCAGCGTGCAATTGACCCGTAGGCTCAAAAAACTGGCCAAAGCGGCTGCCATCGGTATCGAAGCCGACACGCGTCCATCACCGGCAACCCGCACGCAAGACGCCAACAGGGTTAGCGTCGAATCAGCAGAAAATACTAATTTAATAGCACTAACCCCAGAACAAAAAAGGGCTACAGGCCAATTTAACCAACACGCGGGCCCCTTTTTGCTGTTTGGAGCCACCGGCAGTGGGAAAACCGAAGTCTTCATGCAATGCACCGCGCAGCTGCTGGCCAGCAGCCCCCACGCGCAGGTGCTGGTGATGGTGCCCGAGATCAACCTGACCCCTCAGCTGGAGGCGCGCTTCAAGTCACGTTTTAGCCACCTGGCAGGTGAGGATGCGGTGGTGTCGATACACAGCGGCCTGACCCCGGCACAGCGCCTGAACAACTGGCTGGCGGCGCACAGCGGTGCAGCGCGCATCGTGCTGGGCACGCGCATGGCGGTGTTTGCTTCCATGCCACAACTCAAGCTGATCATCGTCGACGAAGAACACGACCCCAGCTACAAAAGCCATGAGGGCGCACGCTACTCGGCGCGCGACCTGGCTATTTACCGTGGCTACCAGGAAGGCATCAAGGTGCTGCTGGGCTCGGCCACGCCGTCGCTGGAGAGCTGGCACCACAGCCGTCCAGCGGCCGAGGGCGGGCGCTACCTGCGACTGGACATGCCCAGCCGCATCGGCAGCGGCCAACTGCCCTTGGTGCGCCGGGTGGACATGAACCACCAGCCCAAGTCCTGCATCATTGCCCCGCCCTTGCTCGATGCCCTTGCCCAGCGCGTGGCGCGGGGCGAGCAAAGCATGCTGTTTTTGAACCGACGCGGCTACGCCCCGGTGCTCGAATGCACCGACTGCGGCTGGAAAAGCAACTGCCCCAACTGCAGTGCGTTTCGCGTCTTTCACAAAATTGACCGCACCCTGCGCTGTCACCACTGCGGTTTTTCCGAGCGCGTGCCACGCGCCTGCCCTTCGTGCGGCAACCTGGACATTGCGCCAGTGGGCCGGGGCACTGAACGGCTGGAAGAGCACCTGGCGGAACTGCTGGTTGACCTGCGTCGCCCGGATGGAACACACGTGCGCATCATGCGCATCGATGCCGACACCACCAAACTCAAAGGCGCGCTAGAGGCGCAACTGGCGCAGGTGCACGCCGGTGATGTGGATGTGCTGGTGGGTACGCAAATGATTGCCAAGGGGCACGACTTCCGGCGTATCACCTTGGTGGCCGCCATCAACCCGGACAACGCGCTGTTTTCAAGCGACTTTCGCGCCCCTGAGCGCTTGTTCAGTCTGCTGATGCAAGCTGCAGGCAGGGCCGGGCGCGATGCAGCGGTAGCGGGCCAAAGCGAGATGTGGCTGCAAACCTTTCACCCCACGCACCCGTTGTACGAAGCACTCAAAACCCATGATTACCCGGCCTTTGCCGCGTCGCAACTCCAAGAGCGCCAGCAAGCCGCCATGCCGCCCTGGAGCTTTCAGGCGCTGGTGCGTGCGGAAGGCCGCACCCAAGAAGTGGCACAAAACTTTTTGACGCTGGCCAGTGCGGCCGCAGCCCAGCTGGCCGAAGCTGCCAGTTGGCTGCCGCATTTGACCATTTACCCGGCAGTGCCGATGAGCATGGCTCGCATTGCCAATGTGGAACGCGCCCAGATGCTGATTGAAAGCCCGTCACGCACCGCGTTGCAGCGCTTTTTGACGGCCTGGCAAGACACCCTGCACCGCACCCGGCTGCAACCTGAATGCAAAGGCGTGCTGCGCTGGGCGGTTGATGTCGATCCGCTGAATATTTAAGCGCAAGCAACCCATTGCGTTTCTAAATCATTCGAGTCTAGGAGGCTGTCGGACTTTCGGCATCGAAGCGTTCTCGAAGAGCGGCGTAGCCAAATTCGACCCCAGCGAGGGCAGTTTTTGCCGGATTTGCTGGCTCATAGCCGTAGCTATGAGCCAAAAAGACGGTAAAAAATGAACCGCTGCGGTCGGATTACAGCCGATGTACCGAAAGTCCGACAGCCTCCTAGGCGCAAAGCCGCAGGCAGTGCTTCAGCACGACAAGGCAAAGCAACAACGACACGGGTGATTTAGGAATGGAATCAGGCGGCGGGCTTGGTGGCCACGATGACCTGGAAATTGTCAAAGAACACGGTGTGGCGCTCACAGGTCACACCGGGCATGGCCTCGAGTTGTTGCACCGGGTCGTGCGTGTTCCAGAGTGAGAGGCCATAGGGTTCAAACACCTTGAAATAGGTCCAGCTCAAGGCGCGCAGCACCCACGGGCGCGGTTTGTGAAATTCACCCAGGTAGAGCTTGCCGCCCGGCTCCAGCACCCGCATGGCCTCGGTGAGTGCGTCGATCTTGAGGTGGTTGGGCAGCTCATGCAACAGGAAAAACATGACATTGGCGCTGACCGAGCCGTCGGCCTGCTTCATGGCAATGGCGTTGTCCTGGGCATACACCGTTTTATCCGCATAGACCGTCATCTTGCGCTCGGCATGGTCAAGTTCATTTTGAATGATGTCAGCCACCAGCACCTTGCTGGCGCCCGAATCGACAGCGGCCTGCGTCACGCGGGGCATGACGTTGCCAAAGGCACAGGAGGTGATCAGCACCTGCTTGCCCTTGAGTTTGTCACGGTTCAGGCCGTGCACGATGATGGACACCAAGGTGCTGTACTGGAACAGCAAAATGGCCGAAATGATGGGCTGCCAGTCAATCAGCCGGATCAGGCGCATGTTGGAATAAATCGGGTACACGTGCGCGGCATCGTGGGTCAGGCGACCGGTGAAGCCACGCATCAACAGCGCGCCACGGGTCAGGGTAAAGAAAAACAAGGCGGTACTGGCAAGTACCACGGTCACAGCAAATGCGGTGTACGAAAACCAGGCAGACATGGTGTGCTTTCAAATGGCGGGTTGTTCAACCCTGTGAATCAATAAAAACCGGGGGAATTACACACCTATGAACCCGCCATGTTTTTGATGCACATCAACACGTCAGCATCTTCGGGGCGTGTGCTTAACGTGAAACAACGCCCACAGCAGACAAGAATGGCGTGTCGTAGGGCCGACTTCAGTCGGCCATGGCGGGTTGAAACCCCGCCCTACGCAGGGCACGCATGTTTTATGCTCTGGGGTGTCCTTGTTGAACATGGACGTTAGAAAAGTAAGTCCAGTTCCGAATAGTGTGCAACACGGCACTAGGTCATCAAGGCAACCGCAAGCGAAAAGGTCAGGAACGCGGCCGCTGTGGACACCAGGATGATGCGGGCGATGCGCCCGTTGTCAGCGCCAAAGCGCTCAGCCAGCAGCGACACATTGCTGGCGCTGGGCAAAGCGGCGGTGAGCACCATCACCGTCAAGGCGAAGCGTGACAGGGGCACGCCCAGGTGCATCAACCCGCCCCCCACCAGCAACACCAGCAGCGGATGCAAAAACAACTTGAACAGCGCCGCTGGCAAATAGTCACGCAGCCATGGCGCTTGAACATGACCAGCTGCCGCCAGCATTTGCGAGCGCGCCAACACGGCACCAATGGTGAACAAGGCCACGGGCGAGGCGGCATCGGCCAGCAGCCCGATGGTTTGCGCCACCGGTTTCGCTGGTGTCCAGCCCAACACCGACACCCAAGCCCCCAACAAAATCGCCCAGGGCATCGGGTTCATGAACACCCCTTTAAGCGCATTTTTCAGCGCGATGGCCGCCCCGTGTTTGTCTGCGCCGTCCAGCCGGGACAGGGCAATGCACACCGAGGTGGTGATGATCATGTCCAGCGCAATGGTCAGAATCACCGGCCCGGCCGAGGCCGCACCCAGCAGCGCCACCAACAGCGGCACGCCCATGAAGCCCGAGTTTGGAAAAGCCGCCACCAGCGCTCCAAAAGCAGCATCGTTCCAACCGGTGCGGGCATTCAAACTCACCGCCACGGTAAAGGCCACCATGACAAAACCGCACAGCAACCAGGTCACCAGCACCCCCACATCCAGCAGTTGCGCGATCGGTGTCGATGCGCCAAAGCGGTACAGCATGCACGGCAGCGCAAAAAACAGCACAAAGCCGTTCAAGCCGGGAATGGCCTCCAACGGCAACATGCGCCTGCGCGCGGCCAAGTAGCCGCAAAGCACCAAGGCGAAAAATGGGAAGGTAATGGTCAGAACTTGCAGCATGGCTGGATTGTCTCAGCTTCAACGCCAGTGCCGCATGCAGGGTTATCCATCAAGGCCGGGGCCGCCCAGGCGTTGATAATTGCAGCATGCCTGACACCCTGCTTCGCCCCATCCGTCCCACCGGCCATTTCATGATGGCGCACCCCGCCCACGTGATGGCGCTGGGCTTTGGTTCGGGTCTGAGCCCCAAAGCCCCGGGGACCATGGGCACGCTGTGGGCCTGGGCCGTGTTTGCCTTGCTGCAAGGCCGGTTGACTGAAGTTCAGTGGGGCTGGCTGATTGCCCTGAGCATCCCGCTGGGCTGGTGGGCCTGCACCGTCACCGCCCGGCACATGCGCGTGCTCGACCCCGGCAGCATTGTGTGGGACGAAATTGCCGCCTTCTGGCTGGTGCTGTGGCTCATCAGCCCGACCGGCTTCTGGAGCCAACTGGTGGCGTTTGCCCTGTTCCGGTTTTTTGATGCCGTCAAGCCAGGCCCGGTGGCCTGGGCTGACCAGCTGTACCACGATGCCGACCCGGCCCTGGATGCCCGCGCCTGGCACAAGGCCGGCTGGGGCATCATGCTGGACGATCTGGTGGCTGCGTTTTGCACCCTGCTGGTGCTGGCGTTGTGGCGGGCATGGTGATGTCAGCCGCCAGCCATCCACTACCAAATTCAGAGCTATTAGCCCTTTATATATCAGGGCTAGAGGTTGATTTACTTATTAAAAACAAGTGGTTTCTGACCACCGCAGAAAGCTGCACCGGAGGCCTGATTGCCGCCACCTGCACCGAGCTGGCCGGGTCAAGCACCTGGTTTGAGCGTGGTTTTGTCACCTACTCCAATGCGGCCAAAACGGAACTGCTGGGCGTGGATGCGGCACTGATCGCCCGCCACGGCGCGGTCAGCGAACCGGTGGTACGGGCCATGGCAGCAGGAGCCCTTCAACGCTCCCATGCCCAGGTTGCCATTGCTGTTACCGGTGTGGCCGGGCCTGGCGGCGGCAGTGACAACAAACCAGTAGGCACGGTCTGGTTTGGCTTTGCCTTGCCTCACGGCATCCACACGGAGGTCATGCATTTCGCAGGCAACCGCAGCGCCGTGCGCCAGGCCACGGTGCGCCACGCACTGACTCGTTTAAACCAACTCTTGCAGGCACAGGTCACCCCATGAAGCTATTGATTGTTGAAGATGACGCCATGATGGGTGCCAGCTTGCAAGCGGCGCTCACCAACGCCGGGTTTGAGGTGCATTGGCTCCTGGATGGCGAATCTGCCCTGGTAGCCCTGTCCAATGAGTTTTACCGTGCAGCGGTGCTTGACATCACCCTGCCTGGCATGGACGGCTTAAGCCTGCTGGAGCACCTGCGCGCCAGCGGCAGCACCCTGCCGGTGCTGATGCTCACCGCCCGCGACACCACCCGCGACAAAGTGCAGTGTTTTGATTCTGGTGCCGACGACTTTCTGGTCAAAACCACCGACATGGAAGAGCTGATCGCACGCTTGCGCGCTCTGATCCGGCGGGCAGGTTATGTGGGACGCATCAGTGTGGGTGAGCTGATGATTGACACCGACACCCATGTAGCCACCCAGAACGGGCAACTGCTAAACCTGTCCAACCGTGAGTTTGACCTGTTGCAAGCGCTGATGATCCATGCCGACAAAGTGGTCACCCGCCACCAGCTCGAAGAGTCCGTGTTCGGCCTGAGCCGTAACAGCGAGAGCAATGCACTGGAGGTGCACATTCATCACCTGCGTCAAAAAATTGGCGAGGCCAGCCTTAAAACCGTTCGCGGCGTGGGCTACATGCTAGTCAAGCCGTGAGCCGCATGACCCGCAAACACCTCACCCTCAGCCACCGCTTGCTGATGGCGCTGGGGGTGGTCAGCTTTCTGTTTTGGTCGGTGATGGCCACCCTGTCAACCCGGGACAACATCCGCGAAGTCAACACCTTGTACGACGTGCACCTGGCCCACACCGCCAAGGCGTTTTTATTCCTGATGGATCCGGACGACAACACCTTGCAAAGCACCCCAAGCGTGATGCCTGCTGCGGACATTGAACAACTGCTCAACACCTGGCCAGACCTGGCCAGCCGTCCCGTGCCCGGTGAAGCACCCACCGCTGCCAAAGCCACCGCCAGCAAAATAGGTCAAAGGTACGGTGCCAGCTTGCGCTACCAGCTGTGGCGCGACGACGGCAAGCTGCTGTTTCGCTCTGACAACGCGCCCACCACCCCCATCAGCCAGACGCTGGGCTATTCCGATGCACCCGATGCACAAGGCAAGGGTTGGCGCAGCTATGCGGTGCATGACAACAACCACCGCGTAAAAATCATCATCTCTGAGCCACAGCAGTTTCGCGGCCAGATTGAACACAGCATGATCCTGAGTGCCGCCACCCCCATGGCACTGGGCTTGCCGGTGCTGTTTTTGTTGCTCTGGTTTTCGATCTGGCGCGGCCTGCATCCGCTAGCGGCGTTAAGCCAGGAGATCACCAAACGCGCCCCCGGCAATTTGGCTCCGATGGACGTGCACAGCGTGCCCGACGAGGTGCGCCCCATCGTCATTGCCCTCAACGGCCTGTTGGAACGCGTGGCGCAAACGCTGGACAACGAACGCCGTTTTACCGACGATGCCGCGCACCAACTTCGCACCCCGCTGGCCGTTATTCAAACCCAGCTCTATACCGTGCGCCACACCCTGGCCAGCGAACCCCATCAGCAGGCATTAGACCAGCTCCAGGGCAGCGTAGCGCGCAGCATCCGCATGGTCAACCAGTTGCTGGCACTGGCGCGGCTGGACCCCCAGCAAGCGCCACCGGCATTTTCCCAGGTTAACCTCACCACCCTGAGCGAAACCGTCTGCGCCGAGCTCGCCACCCTGGCTCTGCAGCGCCAGCAAACCATGGAGCTGCTGGCCGAGCCTGGCTTGCCCAGCGTTGAAGGCAACGCCGACCTGCTGTCCATGCTGCTGTCCAACCTGTTGGACAACGCCATCCACTACACCCCGCCCGGTGGCACGATCCACGTGCTGCTGCAGCCCACCCGCCAAGGGGTCACGCTCTCGGTGTGTGACGATGGCCCGGGCATTACCCCCGACCAACGTGACAAAGTGCAGCAGCGCTTTTACCGCCTGGCCGGACAAAACCAGCCCGGCACGGGTTTGGGGCTAGCAATTTGCAAACGCATTGCCGAACTGCACCACAGCACACTCACCCTGGCAGAGGGCTTGCAGGGTCATGGACTGACGGCCAGTTTGTGGCTCCCGACTTCAGATGTATCGACTCCAAAACCGTCACAGCCTCCACACCATTGATGTTGACTGATTTCTTTACTGGCCTGGCCACTGGGCTGGCGCTTATTGTGGCCATCGGCTCACAAAATGCCTACGTGTTGCGCCAGGGCATTTTGCGTGAACACGTGCTGCCCATCGTGGCCTTTTGCGCCCTCTCGGATGCGCTGCTGATCGCGGCCGGCATTGGCGGTGCGGGCGTACTGGTGCGTGGCAATGAGCCCTTGATGCAACTCACCCGTTGGGGCGGTGCCTTGTTTTTGGCCAGCTACGGCGCTTTGGCCGCGCGGCGTGCCTGGCAGGGCAGCCAGATGCAACTGGGCCAGGGCAGCGGGGTCACCCTGGCACGAGCCTTAACGGCCTGCTTTGGCTTTACTTTTTTGAACCCGCATGTGTACCTGGACACCGTGGTGCTGCTGGGCTCTATGGCCAACCAGCGCCCGTATGCAGGGCGCTGGTTGTTCGGGGCCGGTGCCGCCTGGGGTAGCGTGCTGTGGTTTTCGGCACTGGGTTTTGGAGCCCGGTATCTGGCCCCCTTGTTTGCAACCGTGCGGACTTGGCGCGTGCTGGACGGGCTGATTGCGCTAACCATGTGGACGCTGGCCAGCACGCTGCTGCTGAACTGATCAGACCCCGCAACACTTCTTGAATTTTTTGCCGCTGCCACACGTACAGGGGTCGTTGCGGCCAGGTTTGTTACCCACGTGCACCGGCTGCACGCGCGGGCCCATGTTGCGCCACAGCTCGCGTAAGTCGTAGATGGCCCACACCGCATCGGCAAAGTCGTTCAGGCGCTGCTCGCTGATGGTGGGCACGCCGTCTTCTTCGAATGCGGCCACGGTGGGCGTGCCGGTGTCGTCTTCGGTCACCGCCACCACGCACTCCAGCGCCGCATCGAGCACCTTGGCTGCCTCTTTGTCACGCGGGGGAGCCCAGTCGTCAGGCCAGTTTTCCACCGCATACATGAAGCCAATGGCCCAGATCTGGCCAAAGGAGGTAATCGGTGCGTCGCCCATCTCGGCGCGCTGCGCCTCGGGCAGCGCGGCAATGGCACCACGCAAATCCATCACCTCGGGCTGGTAGGCGCGCTCGTCGTCGAGGGCCTGCACGTCGACATCCAGCGCCGCCTTGACCTCGTTGAAGCGGCGCATCCACAGCGCAAAAAAGCGCTGAAACTGGGCATCGTCTGCAAACAGCGGCGTGTCGCTGTCGTCCTCCAGGTCGAGCAGCACCGAGAAATATTCGGTGGCGGGAATCTCACGGCGGCAGCACACCAGCGCTGCCATGAAACCCTCGCAAAACTCCCACTGTGGGGTTTCGTCAAAACGGCTGCGCAAGTCGTCCAGCACGGTGTCGAGCGCATCAAAGTCAGCGGCTGACAATGCGGGTAAATTGACATCAAGGGTCATGGTAAATTTTTTTTCAAAGGGTTATTGGGACAGTCAAGCTGAGCCAAGTGTAAAACTCGACCACACTGACCCTTTGGGTATGCTAAAAACGATGGCAAAGCTTAACCGAGATTGTTCATTCGGCGGTGCTTTGCACCTGTTTGAACGCTGGCTGCAGCTTGGTGGTCATTTTGTGCGTCTGTTCGGTGTCGATAGCCCTGCTATGAACGCCTCACAGCCTTGCATACTGCCTCGCAAACCTGCTCTCTATCATCTCAAAGCCTAATGAACAACCTCGGCGTATGCTGATATTCCTTGGGAAAAATAACACCCATCTGCTGTGACAGCTCTTAACCTATGGATAAGACCATGAAATTATTTCAATTTAAATCCGTTTTAATTGCGTCGACCGCGCTGGCGTTGACTGGATGTGGTGGTGGTGGTGGCGGTAGTGGTGACACCTTACCAGTCGTTACAGCAGGCGGAGTCGCACCGGTTGATATCAACACGTCAACGCTGGTCATTCCTGCTTCCACTTATGCGCCTGGCTCGGCCGAAGCGGGTGGCTGGACTGTATTGCAGAGCGCTCGTGTGCTGTGCGGTTTTGGCGTATTGCGCCAGGACAGCCGCCTGGATGCCGCTGCGCTGGCGCACGCCAAGTACCTCACCAGCGAAGCCATGACCAGCCCGGGGTTTTTGAGCCACGAGGAAACCAACACCAACAATCCAAATTACAGCGGCCGTTTCCCGTGGGATCGCACACTGCAAAAAACTTATGGCGACCAGGTCGCCGAGATTCTGGAGTCAATCAGCGTGACTTACAACACGGGTAATCCACCCGTTTCCCTATCGATGGCACAACGCGGCGCGTTCTCGATGATCAACCTGCTCAACACGGTCTACCACCAGCAAGGCGCTATGTTTGATGGCCTGGATGTGGGCTTTGGTGCCGACCTGCGTACCGCTGCCAGCGGCACGTCGCGACGTGACGAATACCGCTTTGGTTCGCTCAACGGTTTTCAAACGCATTACCAGATTTTCGGAGCGGGCCAGGTCGCAACCTACCCATGCCAAGGCAGCACCAATGTGCCCACAGCATTTGCACCGGCTTTTGAATCACCCAACCCCTTTCCGGCCATGACCAGTGCGCTGCAGGTCGTTGGGCCGCCAATTTACCTCAAGGCCGATTTTCCGCAAGTGCTGACGCTGACATCGAGCAGCATCAGCAGCGCCGGTGTGGCCGTGCCAACTACCGTGCTAACCCAAGCCAATGACCCGGCACGTGACAGCCGTGGCAATCCGTTCATTGGACGCCACGAAGCGTTTGTGGTGCCCACGGTGGCCCTGACGCCCGACACGGTTTACCAGGTCAGCTTGGCCGGCACGGTGAACGGCTTCGCGTTCAACCGCCGCTTCACCCTGCGCACCGAGCCCTGACACAGGCTCTAGGCCAGCGCTGCCGCGGCATGTCACAACTTGAACCGAAATTGTCCCTTAGGCGGTGCTGCTCGCCATCATCTCAAACCCTACTGAACAATCTCGGTTGAATTGACCCAGCACCTCGTCAAACGCCGCCAGCAGCCGCTGCACATCGCCTGGTGATGTCGCCGGGCTGCACAGCAGCATGTTGTGAAACGGGGTGATCAGCACGCCACGGTTGAGCAGCGCCAGGTGGATCAAATGTTCCAGCTCGGCATCAAACAGCGCCTCGGCCTGCGTGCCGTTTTGTGGCGGCGTAGGGCCCAACTGGAATTCACAACGCGCCCCCACCTGCGTCACACACCAGGGCAGCTGGTGGCGGGCAATGCAGGCACGCAAACCGTCTGCCACTTCGGTGCAGCGGGCGATCATGTGTTCAAACGCGGCGGGCGTGGCCACCTCGGCCAGCGTGGCGCGCATGGCGGCCAGCGTGAGCCGGTTGGCGGTCAGCGTGGTGCCAATGCCCGAATGGCCGGGCGGCGCAGCGCGCTTGGCCTGCGTGGCGCGTGCGGCGAGTTCCGCGCTCATGCCATACACCGCGCACGGCAAGCCGCCGGCCATGGGCTTGCCCAGCACCAGCGCGTCGGGTTGCAGGCCGTGTAGCCTGGCGTAGCCGCCGGGGCCGCTGCTGAAGGTGTGGGTTTCGTCGAGCACCAGCAAGGCGCCGTGTTGCCGGATCAAGCCCTGCGCCGCTTGCCAAAAACCGGGCTGCGGCAGCACCATGCCGATGTTGGTCATGACCGGCTCGGCCAGCACGCAGGCGATGTCGCCGCCCTTTAACGCGGCTTCCAGCGCGGCCAAGTTATTGAACTCGACCACCACCGTGTGGGCGGTCAGGTCATGCACCTGGCCAAGCAAACTGCTCCGCGGCGTGGGCACACCGTCGACCAAGTCGACAAACACGTCGTCGACCGTGCCGTGGTAACAACCATTGAACACCAGCAGCTTTTTGCGCCCCGTGGCCGCGCGCACCCAGCGCAGCAAAAAGCGGTTGGCATCGCTGGCCGACAAGGCGCTTTGCCATACGGCTAAGCCAAAGCGGCGCGCCAATTCCGCGCCCACCCAGGCCACGTCTTCGCCGCTGAGCATGGTGGTGCAGCCGCGCGCCACCTCGCGCTGCACGGCGACCACCAGCGCGGGCGGCGCGTGGCCAAACATGGCACCGGTGTCGCCCAGGCAAAAGTCGACGTAATCCAGGCCATCGGCATCAAGCAGGTGCGCGCCTTGGGCGCTGGCGACCTGCAGCGCAAACGGGGTTGACCAGTCGCTCATCCAGTGCAGCGGCACGCCAAACAGCCAGTGCGGCGCGGCCTGCTCGGCCAGTGCTTGCGACTGCGGGTGCCCGGTGATGAAGCGCTGGCGTTCTTTTGCTGCCATGGCCTGGCGTGCGGCTTGCTGTGTGTTTGAAGTTTTTATATGCATTTTTGGCCTCTAGCCCTTATAAATAAAGCGCAAGCAGCTATATTTTTTATACCAAGAGCAGCAAGTGTTCGCGCTCCCACGAGCTGATGACGCGGTTGTAGGTGGCGTATTCCAGCTCTTTCACCGCGCAAAAGGCTTTTACAAACGACGGCCACAACACCTCGGCCATGGCGTCGCAGCCGCGCATGCGGGCAATGGCGTCTTCCAGGTGGCGCGGCAGTTCGTAGTCGCGATCCCAGGCGCTGCTGTCCATTGGATCGGTGGGTTTAAGCTGCTCCATCATGCCCAGATAGCCGCAGGCCAGCGTGGCGGCGGTGGCCAGGTAGGGGTTCACGTCCACGCCCGGCACGCGGTTTTCTACCCGGCGGTTTTGCGGGTTGGATTTGGGCACGCGAATGCCGCAGGTGCGGTTGTCAATGCCCCACTGCACGTTGATCGGTGCCGACATGAAGCGCGACAGGCGGCGGTACGAGTTGACGTAGGGCGCGAACATCGGCATCACCTGCGGCACGTACTTTTGCAGGCCGCCAATGTAGTGGTTGAACAGGCTGCTGGCCGAACCGTCGGCGTTGGAGAAGATGTTGCACCCGGTGTCCGCGTCCAGAATGCTTTGGTGGATGTGCATGGCGCTGCCGGGCTCCATCTCCATCGGCTTGGCCATGAAGGTGGCACAAATGCCGTGGCGCAACGCGGTTTCACGCACCGTGCGCTTGAACAAAAACACCCGGTCGGCCAGATCCATCGGGGCGCCGTGGCTGAAGTTGATCTCCATCTGGCCGGCACCGGCCTCATGAATCAGCGTCTCGACCCCCAGGCGGTGCACGCTGCAGAACTGCGAAAGCTCCATGAAGAACGGGTCGAAGTCGTTGACCGCGTCGATTGAGTACGACTGCCGCCCGGCCTCGGACTTGCCGGTGCGCCCCAGCGGCGGCTGCAGCGGAACATGCGGGTTGTTTTGCCGCGCCACCAAATAGAACTCCATCTCGGGCGCAACCACCGGTTTCCAGCCCTGCTTTTCATACAGCGACACCACGTGACGCAGCACGCTGCGCGGGGTCAGTTGCACAGCGCTGCCATCGTCTTCAAAACAGTCGTGAATCACCACCGCCACCGGCTCGGCGGCCCATGGCACCAGCCGCACCGTGCTGTTGTCGGGCAGGCAGACCATGTCGGGGTCGGTGTCGCCCACGTAGGAGCCGTTGTCGGGCTGCTGGCCGTTGACGGTGTTGAGCAGCACGCTTTTGGGCAGGCGCATTTCACCCGCGCTTAAAAACAGGTCTTTGGGCAAAATTTTGCCGCGGGCGATGCCGGTCATGTCGGGGATGACGCACTCGACCTCATGAATGCGGTGCGTGGCTAGAAAGTCGGTGATGGTGTCACTCATGGAAGCTCCTGCAAAGTGGTTGAACCCAAACAATCCATGAGGGCATGAATGCATGGCGCGAGGCGAGTTGCGAGGCGAGTTGCGAGGCAGTTTGGCTGGCCGAGAGGCGTTCATAGCCGTAGCCATGGACAAGGAACGGACGGGCAAAATGGCCGTAAATCACGCCGCCAGGCATCATGCAGGCACGAAATGCCGCCTAATGGGTTATTTGGGTTGAAAAGCATTCTGTCATTCATCACCGGCGCAGGCGGTACCACTTTGCCGGTCTATCATAGGTACAGACCAACTCACCGGACATTGCCCATGCTGCACACTTTGAACACTTATTTTCCGGTGCGTTACACCGTGTTTGGGTTGAGCCTGTTCGGCTTGTTGCTGAGCCTGTTCACCTGGATGGCGTTTGGCCTGGGAGGTGGCTGGGTGCTGCTGTGCGGCGCACTGAGCGCACTGGGCTTGTATGACGTGCTGCAGAACAAGCGGTCGCTGCTGCGCAACTATCCCATCATCGGGCGCATCCGCTACATGCTGGAATACGTGCGCCCCGAAATTCGCCAGTATTTTCTGGAGAGCGACTCCGAGGCCACGCCGTTTTCACGCGCCCAGCGTTCGCTGGTGTACCAACGCGCCAAGGGCGACTCGGACAAGCATCCGTTTGGCACTCAGCTCAATGTCTACGCCGAGGGCTACGAGTGGATGAACCACGCCATGCTGCCCACGCAATTGGCCTCGCACGACTTTCGCGTGACCATTGGCGCCGGCTGCGCCCAGCCCTACAGCGCCAGCGTGTTCAACATCTCGGCCATGAGTTTTGGGGCCCTGAGCGCCAACGCCATCCTGGCCCTGAACGCCGGTGCCAAACGCGGCGGCTTTGCGCATGACACGGGGGAGGGCTCGATCTCCAAGCACCATTGGCAAAACGGTGGCGACCTGATCTGGGAAATTGGCTCGGGCTACTTTGGCTGCCGAAACGCCGATGGCAGCTTCAGCGCTGACAAGTTCATCACCAACGCGCGCGACCCGCAAGTGAAAATGATCGAGCTCAAGCTCAGCCAGGGGGCTAAACCTGGCCACGGCGGCATGTTGCCAGGCGCCAAGGTCACGCCCGAAATTGCGGCCGCACGCGGCGTGCCGGTGGGGGTGGACTGCGTCTCGCCCGCTGCCCACAGTGCATTTAGCACCCCGGTGGAAATGATGCAGTTCATTGAACGCTTGCGTGAACTCTCGGGCGGCAAACCCACCGGTTTCAAGCTGTGCATTGGGCATCCCTGGGAATGGTTTGGCATGGTCAAGGCGATGCTGCAAACCGGCATCACGCCCGACTTTATTGTGGTGGACGGGGCCGAAGGCGGCACCGGCGCGGCACCGCTGGAGTTCACCGACCATGTGGGCTCACCGCTGCAGGAAGGCCTGCTGCTGGTGCACAACACCCTGCGCGGTGCGGGTTTGCGTGGGCGCATCACCGTGGGCTGCGCCGGCAAGGTGACCAGCGCGTTTGACATTGCCCGCCTGATGGCGCTGGGGGCGGACTGGTGCAACGCCGCGCGCGGCTTCATGTTTGCGCTGGGCTGCATCCAGTCCCAGCACTGCCACACCGATGCCTGCCCCACCGGCGTGGCCACCCAGGACCCGAACCGGCAAAAGGCACTGGTGATGCCCGACAAGGCCGAGCGGGTGCACAACTTTCATGAGCAAACGCTGCATGCCTTGAAAGAACTGGTGCAGGCGGCGGGCTTGCAGCACCCCAGCGAGATCACCGCACACCACATCGTGCGCCGCACCGCCGACCGCAAGGTGCTGTCACTGGCGCAGTTGATTTTGACGCAGTTGCCCGAAGGAGCCTTGCTCAAGGACGACTTGAGCAGCCTGCCGCTGATTTACCAGCACAGTTGGCCACTGGCCAGCGCCAGCCACTTCACACTATTAAATCAATAGCTACTTGCGCTTTAACAGCAAGGGCTAGAAGCCTTTTTTTCATACAAAGCACGGCTTTGTCCTTGCTCAGCAACACGGCCTGGTGGGTCACCGCCAGGTCGATGAACTTCTGGTCGTCGGCATCGCTGCAGGTCACCGGCGCTTTGGGCGCGGTGTCCACCAGCTCGGCCTGACCGTCAAACTGGGCCAGCACGTGCGCCGCTGTGACCTTGTAGAACGCCATGCGCGGGGTCACTTTGGGGTAGGTCAGCACCCGCGCCAGTTCGTCGCGCATGGCTTTGGTGGCAATCCATTGCAACTGGTGGGCAGCCAGTGCCTGCTTCAGTGGACGCGCCGCTGGGTCGTCAAAGACGAAGGCATCCAGCACGATGTTGGTGTCAAGAACAATGGGGGTCATGGTGAAAGCGTGAAATTGGGGTCAGAGCACGCGACCACTTTGCGGTCGGTGATCTGACCCCGCTTTCACTTGATCCGCACCCATCCGTCCAGCCACCATGTCAAAGCGGAACAAGCGGCATTCGATCGGGCCGTTCCACATCGGCACCCGGCGCGACTCTTTCAGCCGCATTTTGGTCGGCAGTTTCAAATCAGGGGTCAGTACCCAGGCAGTCCAGCCGGGGTAATTTTTCTTCCAGTGGCTGGCCAACTGGTTAAAAAATTCGCCGGCATCTTCCGTCTGTGGCAGTTCACGCGCGCCAAAGCGGCCTTGCTGCGGCACAGCTTGTGCCAGTGGCTTGTCGTCTGTTAACGGATTACTATCTTCTTCATAGCTACTCGCCCTTGATTCATAAGGGCTAGAGGCCAATTTGGCTTGATTATTAGCACGCTCAAAGCGGCCTGATCTGGCGCTACCGGCCACACCGGCCACCTCGATGCGTTCGCCATAGGGCGGGTTCAGCAACATCACGCCGCCGACCGCACCCACGTCCAGCGGCGGCATGCGCTGCAGTGCATCGCCGCCACGGAATTCAATCACCCCAGCCACGCCCGCGCGCTCGGCGTTGCGCTGGGCAAAGTCGACCATGCGGTGCGCCACGTCGCTGCCAAAAATAATGGGTTTTTGGCCTGCATCCGGCATCATCACGGCGTCAGCAGCTTCTTTTTTAAGAGCATCCCAATCGGCTTTGCGAAACGGCAGGTATTTCTCGAACGCAAAGCGGCGTTGCCCACCCGCGGGCAGGTTGCAGGCCATTTGCGCCGCTTCAATCAGGATGGTGCCGCTGCCGCAGCAGGGGTCGTACAGGGGTTGCAAGTCGCCCTCGCCGTCGAGCCAGCCGCAAGCGGCGATCATGGCCGCCGCCAGGGTTTCTTTTAAAGGCGCATCGCCCTTGTCTTCGCGCCAGCCGCGTTTGAACAGCGGCTCACCCGAGGTGTCGATGTAGAGCGAAACTGAATCAGTGGTCAGGTGGGCATAAATGCGCACGTCCGGCCACTGGGTGTTGACATTCGGGCGCACGCCACCGGCCACCGTGCGAAAGCGGTCGCACACCGCGTCCTTGATTTTGAGGGCGGCAAAGTTCAGTGAGTTCAGCGGGCTGTGCTGGGCTGTGATCTCGACCTTGATCGACTCGCGCGGCGTAAACCAGTGCTCCCACGGCACCTCACTGGCGGCACGGTACAGGTCTTGCTCTGAGCGGTATTCGGTGTAGCTCAGCAACACCAGCACGCGCTGCGAGAGGCGGCTGTACAAATTAAGCCGCATGGCCTGGGTGAAAGAGGTGCGCACCGCCACGCCACCGCGTTGCTTGGTGATGCAGCCCGGCGGCAGCTCGGTGATGCGCAGCACTTCAGGGGCCAGGTAGTCCTCGACACCAGCGGCGCAGGGAAGAAAGAGTTGGAGTTGGTTCATGATGACCTATCTGTTGGATTGACTTCCCAATGACCGCCCTTGTTGGCACCGATGCGCTGCAAGCGCCCCTGCGCCTTGAGCTTGGCAAACTGTTTTTCAACGGCGCGAGGGGTCAAACCCAAGCAGTGTGCAATGCTGGGCGCAGTCATTTTGGGGTCTTGCGAGAGCAGGGAGAGAATCAGTAGACTGGTTTCTACCGAACTTTCTACCGAACTTTCTACCGAACTTGTCGGTGAACGGGTCGGGGCAAGCTGGGGATGCCAGCGCATCTCCAGCACCGTATGCTCCTGCGGCTCAAAGCGCTCCTGCAATCGAATGTCATGCCCCAGGTCTTGCCAGCCATGAAGAATGCGTGACATGCCCGAGCCCGCCCGTTCGCCCAGCCCAATCATCAAAAACATTTGCTGCATGGTTCGGTTGCGGCAGTCACTCACGCCACCTTGCAGCGCTTGCTCGGCAGGAATCCGTAGTGCCCCTGGGTTGCGAAAACTGAATCCTGAAGGTTCTTTCACCACCAGCACCGAAATGCGCCCGGTGAAATCCGCGTGAACCAGGCAATTGACCAAAGCTTCCCGCAGGGCTTTGTGTGTAGGGGTGTCGTCTTGCCGCGTGTCGCCTTTCAGCACAAACGGCACCTTGATGTCTGCAGTGAGCTTGTTCACCACGCGGCGGTAAAAATCAAAAACATTGCCTGACCAGGTGCCATCAGGCACGATGCGATCCAGCCAACGGGTGGTCGATGCGTAATCGGCCGGGCGTTCCTGGTAATCCACAAAATACATCGGCAGCGCCTCGACCATCGAACCCCAGCGCCCAAACATCAGTAAACCAGCCACCGTCAGCCCATGCTCACCGCTTACGCGATCTTCGCGCCAGCCACCCAGCATCTGCAAAAAATCCTGATCATCCAGGGCTAGCCAAGGGTGGTCTGGCTTGTCGGCACGGAAAATATTTCGGTAAGCCTTGAGGCTGTCAAGGTCGACATCCTTCAAGCCAAAGTGCTGCAAGATGTGCGCGTCACGACTGTCTTGCACTTGTTCCGCCACCATGCGGCGGACATCTTCATCCGGCAAGGGTCGGTCGCCTTCGTTGAGGCGTCGGTAGGTGTGGCCGTCAAAGGGGTTGCGCGTCAAATGCACCGGACGCTGTTTTCGCTGCGCTCGCGGTACTTCAACAGCCAACAGTTTTTTACCCTCAAGCGCCAATTCATACACCTGGGCATCGGTGAGCAAATTGGCACTGACTTTTTGCCGGTTGTTCAAGTTGTTGAACAACTCTGCGCGCAACTTGTCAGGGTGATCCAAACCTTGAACAATGAAACGCCCCTGCGTTTCACGCAACCCCAACAAAATCAAGCCGCCGTTGGTATTGGCGAAGGCACTGTAGGTCGGCCAAAAATCCTCTGGCAAAGAACCCTTGCCATCCCGGCCTGCGGCGAGTTTGCACTCCAGCGCCACGGATTCACGCAGTTGGGTCAGGGCTGCCAATTTTTGCGGGAATGTCAGGTTCATGCAGGTCGTTTTTCAATCAGCCGGATTTCATCGACGCTCAGGTCAAACAGCTGGTACACGCAGGCATCTATCTCGCGTTCAGCCTGGGTGATGGTTTGGGTAAGCGCGGCAACTTTGGCACGGGCTTGGACCACAAACGCGTCCCAATCGTTGCGCTCTTGCAGGCTCAGCTCGCGTTTGAAACGCTTTTTAAGCTCTGCCGTGAATTCGCCAAACTCGGGCACCTCGGTCTGCCAAGTGGCAGGCAGCTTGGCACCTTTGGCAGCGGTCAGGTTGCACAAGCCACCGGACACCAGGTCGCGCAGCGCGGCATGGCCAAAACGGGCAATTTCGTCACGCCGCTGTTCGGCGGCGGTTTGGGCGGTTTGAGCCCGTGCTGACAGTTGGTTGCTTTGCGCTTCGGTTGCTTCAGGTAAAGGAATACGCTCCATGTTTTCAGTGAACAAGCGAAGCCGCCATTCACCACCACGCATCGCATCACAGATGCCACTCAAATAAAACCAGATCAGCTTTGAATTCAGCAGTGCAGTTGTCCACATTGGCGCATCTGCAATGAAATACACCGTATTACCAGCACAGTAGCCCAATGCATCAAAACTGAATTTCGAGCCCTGCGACAAATCGGGATACCAAATTTTGGGCAAATCAAACTTGTCGTAATAGGCACAGGCACGCAATTCCCACCAAAACTCACCCTGGTCGCTGCGTTTGCGGGCTTGGGGCTCAAAGTTTTTCAGCCAGCGTGCCACCGCTGGCTGCTGCGCGCTGAACCATTGCCAGGCCAAGGCTTCAACCGATTCACTGCCTGCGGCTTGATGCAACGTTTGACCGTGCTGCGCCTCAAACCCCAGGCGAGTACTGCCATTTTTAATCAGCAGCAAATGCTCATTGTGGGCTTCAACGCGCCACTTTTTCAGGTTTTCACCGCGTAAAAAGGGCTTGAGCAAACTAGCACTTCGGCCGTCCTCCAGCATCAAGCGGTCTTTGGTTGCTCCATCGAGCACAAAGGCTTCATTGAGCCCTGTCAGCAGACCACGATAAGGCGTGCCGTAGACATTTTTGAGCGTTTTGTGCCCACTTTGCAGTTTGAGGCGCAAGTCCGCAACGCGGCTGTCCTCCAGTCGCCAACTCGCCAAGCCCAACTGGCCTTGCGGCATCAGGCCAGCAGTGTCTTTGAAGGTTTCCAGCAACTTGGCAGGCAATTCGTCTTTGAGTGATAAAAATTGAATGGCTTGCGCGGCATCTGGCGCGCCACTGCGACGCAGCGTGATGATGACCGGGTAGGTGGTCACGCCTTCAAACACCTGCAAATCGCCAAAATCAACCACCGCCTCCATTTGCGCGTGTGCCAGCAGGTAAGCGCGCAGCTTGGCACCCGAGCCGGTTTTGAAAAACGTACCCGACGACACATAACCGATGCGCCCACCCTTGTTGCCCTGCGCGTCCACATGACGCAGCAAGCGAATGCCCAGCTCGAAAAAGTAGGCGTACAAATCAACCGCACCGTCATAGCAGGCATAGCGCTTTTCAAGATAGGGTTTGAGTGCACTGATGCGTTCTTGGCGCACATAAGGCGGGTTGCCCACGATCACGTCAAAGCCACCGCGCGCCACGATGTCGGGGAATGCGGCGCTCCAGTCAAAGGCTGCTGCGTCAAATTCAAGCCCGCCATCGGCGCTGGAGACCAGGCTGTTGCCCACGCGCAGGTTGGCTTCCAGGCTTTCCAGCGGTTTGCCGTGTTTGGCGGTTTTGAGCCACAGACTGAGTTTGGTGATTTCGATGCTCTCGGCGTTCAGGTCCACGCCAAACAGGTTGCAGTTCAAAATCTCTTTGTCGGCATTGAACACTTCCATGCTGCCGGTGATGGCCGTGATTTGATCGTTGACCAAGGTGTACTCGGCCAGCAGCACATCAAACGCTGCCACCAAAAATGCGCCCGAACCACAGGCCGGGTCGCACACCTTGATGCTGGTGAGCTCAGTCAGCCAGTCGCGCCAAAACAGCAGCTCCACCACACGCTCGGGTTGAAGCAGGGTTTTGGCGTATTTTTTTTCTTCGGCCGTGGCTTTGCGCCAGGCGACTTCGCCCTCTGAAACGCTTTCAATTTGATAGCTTTTCATGCAGCTATCACGGCGGCTGACAATGGTTTTGACTAAAGTTTGATCAAGGATAAAAGTGGTGATGAACTCGGGCGTGTAAACAATGCCATGCGCTTTGCGTGCGCCGCTAACTGAACTGGTGGCGCGTGCCTGCTCCGCTTGCTGGCTCACGGCCTCCAAGGTGAAGGCGCCAGTGTCGGCCAACGCTTTGAGCTGCTCCAAATCGGTGATGGACTGCTCAAAAATATGCCCCAGCACGTTGACCGACACTTCGCCTCCAAAGTCGTACTTGCCAAACTCCATGAAGATGTCGCAAGCGGCGTTGGGCACGATGAGCTTGTCCAACACCGCGTCTGGGGCGAACAGGCCGCCGTTGTAGGGTGGTATTTGGCGTGACGGCAGGCCTGTGTCGATGGCGCGAAACAGGGCCTTGTAATGGTCGTACAAGGGCAAAATCATCCAGCCATCACCCTTGTGCACGCTTTTTAAGGTGTCAGCAGGCAACAGGCCGCGCTGCTGGGCAAAAGCCACAAACAAAATGCGATCCAGCAGCTTTTGCGCTGGGGTGATCAGCGCACCAGGCGGCAAGTCATTGGCATGCGCCAGCGCGGTGATGAGTTGCACGCGCCAGCGCTTGTAGTCCGCATAAAGCTCACGGGTGATTTGTTTCTCGATCTGGCCAGACTCGCCCAGCAGCGCCAGCGTGCGCCCGCAGAGCAAGTTGTCTGCCCCCAGCAACAGCATGAAGCGCTGGTATTCAAACGCTGAATCGGCCAGCTCTGCCAAGTCAAACCGTTCATAAATGCGGCGTGTGTGCCCCACCGCGTACAGGCGAATCTCCAGCATGTTGGAGAGCAGCAAAAACTTGGCCTGGGCCAAGTCCATGGCGTATTCCCAAACCTGCTGCACTGGCGACTTGTAGCGCCCTGGCATCAGCACGTCCAGGTTGGGGGTGTCGGGGCCTTTGAGTTCCACCGGCACCAGAATTTGATCGCCTTGTGGGCCGAAGTGACCCAGCACCACATCCGCACGGCCTTTGCCCACGTAATTTTCATCGGCCAGGGTGTAGTTGGCTCCTGCACCAAAGGTTTGGTAGCCCAGCAGTTCGACAAAAAACTTTTGCGTGAAAGCGCCCCGAATCTGCTGCTCGTTGCGGCCGCGAATGGCGCCGCTGCGAATGGCCGCAGCCCAGTCGGACAACACTTGCTGATGCGCTGCTGGCGTGGCAGCCTGGCTCACCGAGCGTTTGATCAAGCGGGCGTTAAACAAGGGGGGGTGATCAAGCGGGGTTTGAGCCATACAGAGCATTATGAAGCGGCCAGCTCTGGCCTGGGTTAGAGAGATTTACGCAACGATGCTGGCGCAATGCGCAGGCCTTCGCGGTATTTGGCCACAGTGCGGCGGGCGCATTCAATGCCCTGCTCTTTGAGCATCTCGGCCAACTGGTTGTCGCTCAAGGGTTTCTTGGGGCTTTCAGCGGCCACAAACTGTTTGATGAGCGCGCGCACGGCCGTGCTGGATGCATTGCCGCCCGACTCGGTGCCCAGGCCCGAGCCAAAAAAGTATTTCAACTCAAAGGTGCCAAACGGTGTGGCCATGTATTTGGCGGTGGTGACACGGCTGATGGTGGATTCGTGCAGGCCCAGCTCGTCGGCAATTTCACGCAGCACCAGCGGGCGCATGGCCAGCTCGCCATGCGTCAAGAACCCTTTTTGCCGCGCCACAATGGCGCTGCTGACACGCAAAATGGTGTCAAAGCGTTGCTGGATGTTTTTGATGAACCAGCGCGCCTCTTGCAGGCGCTGCTGCAAGGCCGAAAAGTTGGACGCGTCGCTGCCACCAGCCTTGTGGCCTTTGAGCGCGTTGGCGTAAATGTCGTGCACACGCAGGCGTGGCATCACGTCTGGATTCAGACGCACCTGAAACCGCGTCTGCCCGCCTTGCGTGATGGGTTTCACCAGCACGTCGGGCACCACCACGTTGCGCTCCACATCCACAAAACGCCGCCCCGGCTTGGGCTCCAGACGACCCAGCAGGCCAATGGCGGCGCGCATCTGGGCATCGCTGGCCTGGCACAAAGGCATCAGACGCTTGATGTCTCGCCGGGCCAGCATGTCCATCGGCTGGGCGCAAATGCGCAGACCCACTTGGACGATGTCCGCATCAAATTCAGGCCGGTTTTGCAAGGCCTTGAGTTGTAAAGCCAAACACTCGGCCAGGCCGCGCGCACCCACGCCCACCGGTTCCAGGGTTTGCAGCAGGTGCAAGGCCACGGTGAAGTGGTGCACGATCTGCTCCAGCTGCTCTGCATCTTCACCGGCCAGACCTTGCGCCAGGTCGTGCAGGTCGTCTTCCAGGTAACCGTCGTCGTTGAGCGACTCGATCAAAAACCGCAGTGCCGCGCGGTCTTCGGGGCTCAATCGCAAGCCCAGCGCCTGGCGGTGCAAATAGCTTTGCAACGACTCCGCGTTGCGCGCCAGTTCGGTCGCATCCATGTCGTCGTCGCTGCTGAGGTTGTTGCCACGGGCAGTGGCTTCGCCACCCCACTCGCCATCGTCGGGGCTGAAGCTGGCCGTACCGTCACCCTCCCAACTCGGGCCATCGTCCGCGGCGGAGGCATTATCTTCTGAGGTATTTTCGGCTGTAGCCCTTGAAAAATATGACTCTTCAGCTCCTGAATAAGAAGCATTTTCTTGCTCGCGCTGGTCGGTGCTTACCGCCGTATCGGCCTGTGCCAGGCCAAACGACTCACGCTCGGCTTCCTCTGCGGTGCGCTCCAGAAACGGGTTGTCGTCGAGCATCTGGTTGACTTCACTGCTGAGTTCCAGCGTGGAGAGTTGCAACAGGCGAATCGACTGCTGCAATTGGGGCGTGAGCGCCAGATGTTGTGAAGTGCGAAGCGAAAGACCTTGCTTCATCGTCGCAACCTGCACCGAGTGAAAAACGCGGGGGTCATGACATTACATTCTGAAATGTTCACCCAAATACACCCGGCGCACTTCTACGTTGTCAATGATCTCGGCCGGAGTGCCTTGTGCCAGCACACTGCCGTCGCTGATGATGTAGGCGTGGTCGCAAATGCCCAGGGTTTCGCGCACATTGTGGTCGGTGATCAGCACGCCAATGCCACGGGTTTTGAGGAAATTGATGATGCGCTGTATTTCAATCACCGCAATCGGGTCAATACCGGCAAACGGCTCATCCAGCAAAATAAACCGGGGCTGGGTGGCCAAGGCGCGAGCAATTTCCACCCGGCGGCGCTCACCGCCCGAGAGCGACAGGGCACTGGAGTCGCGCAAATGGTCAACACGCAAGTCCTGCAACAAAGCCGTCAGGCGTTGTTCAATCGCAACCTGCCCCAGGGGCTTGCCGTGCGCATCCAGTTGCAGCTCTAGCACGGCGCGCACGTTGTCTTGCACATTGAGCTTGCGAAAAATCGATGCCTCTTGCGGCAGGTAACTCAAGCCCAGGCGGGAGCGGCGGTGAATCGGCATGTGCTCAATGGACTGGCCGTCGATGGTGATGTCGCCCGCGCTGGCGCGTACCAGACCCACAATCATGTAAAACGACGTGGTTTTACCCGCACCATTAGGGCCCAGCAGCCCCACCACTTCACCCTTGCGCACCCGCAAGGACACATCTTTGACCGCCTTGCGGCTACCATAAAACTTTTGCAGGTGGTGAGCTTCCAGGCAACTCACACTACCCTTGCCTGCCTGGACATTCACTGCGCCAACTGCGCTGCCCGCAGCCACCGGGTGCGCCACTGTGCGTGCATCCATTAACGCTTGACCCCACCCAGTTGGGTGCTGGGTACCAGCGCTGCGGCGGGGGCCGACGCGGCCTCTTTTTGCGGTGTCAGCATGGCACGCACCCGACCGGCGGGCGCTCCTGGCCGCCCCGCGCTGCCAGCGCTACCGGCCACTGGCGCACCGTCCAACGTAAAGACTTCGGTGGTGTTGTTGTAGACAATCACGCCGCCTTTGAATTCGTCGCCCAGGGTGCTGCCACGGTAGCGGCGCAATTGGGCTTGGGTGATGAATTTGACGGTGTCGGCACGGCCGTCATAGTCAATCAGTTCGCCCTCGCCTTCAATGAATTCATCCAGCCCTTCGCGCTTCTGGCGAAAAAAAGCCAGCTGGCCCGGTACCGCCGTGACCAGGCCAAATTGGTTGCCTTGGGAATCCTGATGCACCTCCACCTTGCCACCTTTGATCAGGATGGTGCCCTTGGTCAACACCACATTGCCGGTGAAAACACTGGTTTGCTTGAGGTCGTCGTAGCGCAGGGCATCGGCCTCAACATTCATGGGTTTGTCGCGGTCGGCTTTTTCGGCCAGCGCACTGGGCACAAACAGAACCAATGCACTGAGCACAAGCCAAGGAACAAAAGGAGTTTTCATAAAGGCACGAAACTTGCATTAAGAGGGTGAGGCATTGTAGCGGGGCAAGCCCCGCTGGCACACCGTCAACGCATTGAATCAGTGCCCACTGCGCACTTGTGAGATCAAAAATTCAACCACTTGCAGCGTTCTGTCCATTGATTTTGCCAAACTGCCGTCAGTGTAAAAACGCCCCGCCACCCCCATGGCTGGCACGCCTTCAACCCGGTAAGCGTTTTGCAACTGCTTGGCCCGGGTGGCCTTGGTGGAAACCGAAAAGGAGTTGAATTGCTCCACAAATTTGGCTTTATCCACACCCTGCTTGGCAACCCATTCGACAATGGCCTCTGCCTTGCTCAAATTCTGCTTTTCAACGTGAATCGCGGCAAACACGTTGGCATGCAATTTGTCGACCAATCCCATGGCCTCCAGTGCGTAATAAAGCCGCTGTTGCGGCACAAAGCTGCTCTGAAAAGCAATTGGAACTCGCCTAAATACCACGTCTTTTGGTAATTTTTTAACCCATTGCGAAAGCGCTGGTTCAAAGGCGTTGCAATGCGGACAGCTGTACCAAAAGAACTCCACCACTTCAACTTTACCGGCAGGAGCCTCTACCGCTGCAGCCTGATCAAGCTTTAAAAAATCAGTTCCCACGCGCATGACTTGGGCTTGTGCTTGAGACCACGAAGGCGTTAAAAGCGCCGCTGTTGCTGCCACCGAACCCACACCCGTCAATAATTCACGTCGTTGCATTGTTCAAATCCCCAAAAAGTAAATAGACCAGCTCGTCAGAGGCTGTGGCTACCAAAAAGTTCAACGCTGCACACGCACCAGGGCCGTCTCCAGCCCCAGGATGTCGAGTTTGGCTTTGGCTTTGTCAGCCTCTTCGCGCGTTTCGTAGGGGCCGGTTCGTACCCGAAAAACCGTGCGCCCGGCCTGCTCCCGCTCGGACACTTTGGTTTCCACCCCGGCCAGAGACAATTTGGCGCGTTGGCTTTCAGCGTCTTCGTTGGTACGGAACGCACCCACCTGAACAAAATAATAAAACGGCTCGGCCGCAGCAATCTGGCCTACTTTAGCTGCTGCACGCGCCTTCACCAGATCGCCCAAGGGGTCCGCAGTGACTGCCGGCTTGAGTTCAGGTTTGGCGGCAGTTGCAGTAGATGCCGCCTTGCCGACAGCCTCAGCTGGCAGTGTGACCTCTCCTGGTGTGGCCGTCTTGGCGGGATTTTTGCCATACAGCGGTGCATTGGGATCCCAGTCCTTATTTTTCTTGAGTTCGTTGGCATCCTGGTCTGCAGGCCGCGCCATACCCCGATCCAAAAACGGCACCGGGACTTTGGTGACGTACACCGCCACGGCCAGCGCCGTCCCCAGCCCCACCACCAAACCGGCGACAAACCCGATGAAAGTGCCACCGTGTTGCCGCTTCATGTACCGAACCTTCATTGCATCTCCCTTGATCATCTTCTGTAGCTCACATTTTTTGCGGGGCGCTGACACCCAGCACCGCCAACCCATTGCGCAGCACCTGGGCCGTGGCGGCAACCAAAGCCAGCCGCGCCAGCTTCACCGGCTCGTCGTCGACCAGAATACGCTCGGCATCGTAGTAGCTGTGGTAGCAAGCGGCCAGCTCACGCAGGTAAAAGGTCACGTCATGCGGCGCAAAACCTTCAGCCGCCGCACTGAGCATGTCCGGGTACTTGGCCAGCACCAGCATCAAGGCCTGCGCCTGCGGGCTGGTCAATGCGCTCAAGTCCACGCCGGCCAATGTAGCCAAATCACCGCCCCAGGCCGCCAGCACCGAGCAGATGCGCGCATGGGCGTATTGCACGTAGTACACCGGGTTGTCGTTGTTCTTTTGCACCGCCAAATCCACGTCGAAGGTGTATTCGGTGTCGGGCTTGCGGCTGAGCAAAAAGAAACGCACCGCGTCCTTGCTGGTCCACTCAATCAAATCACGCAGCGTGACGTAGCTGCCCGCGCGCTTGCTGATCTTGACCTCTTCACCGCCCCGCACCACACGCACCATGGTGTGCAGCACGTAGTCGGGAAAGCCTTGCGCAATGCCCACATGGGCCGCCTGCAGACCGGCGCGCACGCGGGCAATGGTGCCGTGGTGGTCGGTGCCCTGGATGTTGATGACCTTTTGAAAGCCGCGCTCCCACTTGGTGATGTGGTAGGCCACATCGGGCACAAAGTAGGTATAGCTGCCGTCTTTTTTACGCATGACGCGGTCTTTGTCGTCGCCGTAGTCGGTCGACTTAAGCCACAGCGCGCCATCCTGCTCATAGGTTTTGCCCGCCTCAATCAAGCGCTTGACGGCCGCATCCACCTTGCCTGATGTGTACAAGCTGCTCTCTAAATAATAGTTGTCAAACTTCACGGCAAAAGCCTGCAAATCCAGGTCTTGTTCGCGGCGCAGGTAAGCCACGGCAAACTGACGGACGCTCTCCAGGTCTGCCGCATCACCACTGGCGGTGAATTCACGGTCGTCGGACTTGACGGTTTTTTTAGCCAGGAAGTCAGCCGCAATATCGGCAATGTAGTCGCCGTTGTAAAAATTTTTGCTTAAC
>Ga0210042_1000642_pt1 | contig 31081 bp, 34 predicted proteins | sample CryGeymeta201518_FD_183982 | JGI IMG/M metagenome (GOLD analysis project Ga0210042, IMG submission 183982) | Groundwater microbial communities from Crystal Geyser aquifers in Utah, USA - Crystal Geyser metaG 2015-18 (SPAdes) (version 2) | ecosystem: Environmental > Aquatic > Deep subsurface >... | reverse complement strand
CCCAAGGTAACCTTTAACCCGTAACCCGGAGCAATAATGCTCCAAAACCCGTTCATCTTGCCTATATCTAGAGGAAATGAAAGGAGGATAGTCCAAGCTCTAATGCTTCACTACCCTCCAGGGGCGGAAGATTGAAAAATCTCTCCGCCCTCTTTTTTTTGTTTGACAGAAATTTCTGAATATGCTATCCTTTTAGCAGGTTTAAAGATTGTTTTTTTAACAATTAAATAAAAGAAAGGAGGATTAGAAATGTTAAGAAAAATTAGTTTAGCTTTGTTGGTCTTGGTTGGTTGTTTGTTTTTGGCAAGAAGCGTGATTTCAGTTGAACCCCTAATGGTTGCTCCCTCATCTTTAGACCTGATTATTGCTTCAGGTCGGTTGGATACTGCCTATTTGGTAGTAGCTAACCCAAGCGATTCTTCTCTTTCAGTTAAATCTGATTTTGATGACAAATGGATGCTGATTTTCCCTTCTGAATTCAAGATTCCTTCTGGGGAAGCAAAGAGTGTTTTGGCCATCTTTTTTATTCGCAGAGAAGAAGACCCTCAAAGAGAAGGAGAGATTATCTTTAGGACTAATGATGGCAAAAACCAATCTAAAGTTAAGGTGGTAATTTCAGCTCCGAAAATAATACCAGTGGCTGAAAAAGAAAAGATTAAGGTAGAAGAATTGGAAAAAGAGATTAAGGCTAAAAGCGAAAAGATTGAGCAGTTAAAAAAAGAGGTTGAAGAAATTAAATTTAGTTATGAAGAGATTGTTAAGAGTTTAAGAAATGAAGTAGAATTTCTTCAAAGCGAACTTCAGGAAAAGGAATCTCAGAAAAGAATTGAAGAGATGGGACCCTTGTATGAGTTATTGGCCAATAATTTAACCGAAGAGATAAAGAGAGACAAGGTTCAATTAGCCTGGTTAGATGATAAACTCTCTATTGCCATTTCGGGTCTAGTCGTCTTTGATTCCGGCGGAATTTATCCAAAGAAGGAAGGCTCAATGATATTGGAGAAAATCGGTTACATTTTGAAGGGAGAAGCAAATCATGGTAAACAGATAATTATCAAAGGGCATACCGATGCTCTTCCCATAGGAAACAATCTCAAGAATAAGTTTCCAAGCAACTGGGAACTTTCAACGGCTCGAGCAGCCACCATTGTCAGGATTCTTCAGCAAAGAACAGGTATAGATGGAAAATGTTTGATAGCTACTGGCTACTCATTTTATTCTCCTTTGGATAGTAACGAAGATTGGCAAGGCAGAGCCAAAAATAGAAGAATAGAAATTGTTGTCTCAGCCCCCGTACAACAACAAGTTGTATACGGGGCAAGCTTGAGAAAGGAGGAAAATAAATGAAATGGCAGGGATTATTGAGATTTCTGGTCATTGGCGTCGGGGTTTTGGCTTTTAGTGCCTTAGCCCAAGCTCAAGAGCATAAAGCCTGGATAGAGATTGAACCTGATAACTCTCATCTAAAAATAAAAGCTTATTGTCGCAATAACGCTTCAGAAGATTGTGTTTTAAGATATAACCTAACCGTCCAGAAAAGGGGTAAAAGTGGGAGGACAAGTAGTGCTCAGTCAGGCTCTGTTTATCTCCCAAGTCAAAGCGAAAAATGCCTTTCTCAGTTAGGCTTAGGAGTTTCTCTGAAAGATGAGTATGAAATAAAGTTGGAGGTTTATAAGGACGGAAAGTTAGTGGCTGAGGATTCTGTATCTTATCCTTAAAACAAATCAAAAATATGGGCCTAAGGCAAAAATGCTTTAGGCCCTTTTCTTAAAAAAGAAATTCGAGGCAGCTGACGCGAAAGTAAAGGTAGTTCTCGTTATGGAAGTTCAACCTCAATAATTTAAATTAACCTTGGATTTTCCAAAATGTTAGTATCCTATGCAGGGGCTTGACAAACTTTGTTTAATCTATAAAATAATTAGTATAATGGTCGGGAATAATACACTAATAGCCACGAATATAAAACTATGAATATCAAACCTCTTTCTAATCATATTTTTCTTGAACCGGTGGAAGAAGAAAAAACCACCAAATCCGGCATTGTTTTGCCCGAGACAGCTGAAAAAGAAAAGCCGATTAAAGGCAGAATTGTGGCTGTCGGCCCAGGTAAATTCAATGACAAGGGTCAGAGAGTTCCGATGTCGGTAAAGGTCGGTAATTTAGTTCTATTTAAGAAATACGGACCCGACGAAATTGAAATTGAAAGCAAAAAATATCTGGTCGGGGACGAAGATGATATACTCGCAATCATCGAATAACGAATCTGTTACGAATAAACGAATATACGAATTCGCTTGTTCGTAAATTCGTACTAAATTCGTTATTCGTTGATAGAGCAAAGTGAACATGGCTAAACAACTTTTATTTAATGAAGAAGCGCGAATAGCGCTGAAAAAAGGAATTGACAAATTAGCTGACGCAGTGCGGATGACTTTGGGGCCGAGAGGTAGAGCGGTGGTAATTGAAAAGGGATACGGCGCGCCGCAGGTCACTTTTGACGGCGTGACTGTTGCCAAAGAAATTGAACTTGAAGAAAAATACGAAAATCTCGGCGCTGATTTTATCAAGCAGGCAGCGGAAAAAACCAATGACGACGTGGGCGACGGCACCACCACGGCCGTAGTTCTAGCGCACGCCATGATTGACGAAGGAGAAAAATCCATTCGCGAAAAAGGTTTTAATGTGATTCAATTGGCCGAAGAGTTAAGAAAAGCCAGCAAAGACATTGTTAAAACCCTGGAAAGTCAAAAAGAATTGATTAACGACAGCCGCAAAGTTAAGGAGGTGGCCACCTTGGCTGCCAAGGACGCGGAAATTGGCGGCTTGATTGCCGAAGTAATGGACAAGATTAAAAAAGACGGCGTGGTTACAGTTGAAGATTCCAATGCCATCGGCAATTCTTATGAAATTGTTGAAGGAATGCAGTTTGACCGCGGCTATATTTCCGCTTATATGATGACGAATCCAGAGCGAATGGAAGCTTCTTTGGAAGACCCCTATATTTTGGTCACTGATAAAAAAATATCAGCCATTAATGAACTTTTGCCTTTATTGGAAAAAATTGTCCAAGCCGGCAAAAAAGAATTGGTGATTATTGCCGAGGAAGTAGAAGGTGAAGCATTGGCCACCTTGGTGGTTAATAAACTTCGCGGCGTTTTCAATGTCTTGGCGGTCAAAGCGCCTGGTTTTGGCGATAGACGCAAAGAAATGTTGGAAGACATCGCTATTGTTACCGCCGCCAATTTTATTTCCGAGGATTTGGGCAAAAAATTGGAAAATATTGAAATTTCCGATTTGGGTCAGGCGCATCGGGTGGTTTCTGATAAAGATAAAACCACAATTGTCGCTGGCAAAGGCGATAAGAAAAAAATTGATGACCGGGTTGCCCAGATAAAAAGCCAAATTAAAATTACCGATTCGGAATTTGATAAAGAAAAACTGCAAGAGCGGCTGGGCAAACTCAGCGGCGGCGTGGCAGTGATTAAAGTTGGTGCGCCAACCGAAGCAGCCCAGAAAGAATTAAAACAGCGCGTGGAAGACGCAGTGGCCGCCACCCGGGCGGCAATGGAAGAAGGAATTGTGCCCGGCGGCGGAATCGCTTTATTTAACATAGAGGTAGAAGAGGCAAATGAGCCGGTTAAAAATGCGGCGAACTTAATTCTAATGACAGCCCTTAGAGCTCCCTTTAAAGCCATTATTGAAAATAGCGGCGAGAACGCAGATAAAATTTCTACAGAGATTAAACAGAAACAAAAAGAGAGAAATCAATGGATTGGTTTTAACGCGCTCAAAAATGAGGTCGCTGACCTTAAAGAAGCCGGCATTATTGACCCCTTAAAAGTTGTCAAAACCGCTTTTATAAATGGAGTCTCGGTGGCAGCCAATTATCTGACTGTCGGCGCGGCGATTACTGATTTGCCGGAGAAAAAAGAAAAAGCCGGACCAGGACATATGCCGATGGAAGAAGAAAGAAGAGTACTAAAGATAAATTTCCAATTACCAATTTCTAATCAAAAACTCCGCGGCTCGCTCGCGGAGTTTTTACTTTCCGAATTTTATGCTATAATAAAAAATATATGGCTGAGGAAAAATCCTCTCGCAAAAAAGAAAGTGACACTTTTATCAATTTAGGGATAGTTTTAAATAAAAAAGGCGAAGTTTTGATGATTCGCCGGGCTAAGAAAGAAGTCGGTAAAGATGGTTCAATTTTAACCTGGGCTTTTCCGGCTGGCAAACAACGATATGACGAAACCAGAAGCGATTGCGTAAAACGAGAGATATTAGCCGAGACCGGCTATGAAGTTAGTCCCATAAGAGAAATATCAATGAGAGTCCACCCTCAATTTCACACTTTTATTGTTTATCATCTTTGTGATTTAGTTTCTCCAGAACCAGTAGCTCAACCGATGGAGCCTCATGAAGTGGCAGAAATCAGGTGGGTCAAGCCGGAAGAAATTAAAAATTTAATTACTACAGACCTTGATTCTAAGGTAAGTAAGATACTTGGTCTAAATTAAAGGTCGCAGAATTTTAATTAAAATAATATGAATTATTTAAGTTTAACCAATATTGTCATTGTCATAGTCATCGCCATCGTCTTATGGCTGATTTTGACTTTTAATGGTTTAGTAAGAAGGCGCTATCGGGTGAGAGAGGCCTGGTCAGATATTAATGTCCAGTTAAAGCGCCGGTATGATTTGATTCCTAATTTAGTGGAAACCGTCAAAGGTTATATGACGCACGAGCGGGTGGTTTTTGAAAAGGTAACCGAAGCGCGAACTAAAGCCCTTGGCGCTCAAGGAAAATCAGAAAAAGCCGGCGCCGAAAATATGCTTTCCAACACTTTAAAAACTTTATTCGCCGTAGCGGAGAATTATCCGGAACTCAAAGCCAATGCCAATTTTTTGGATTTACAAAGGGAGTTAGCTGACACTGAGAACAAAATTCAAGCCAGCCGAAGATTCTACAACACCAATGTAATGGATTACAACACCAAAACCGAAACCTTCCCGACCAATTTAATCGCCGGAATGCTCGGCTTCAGAAAAGAAGAGTTTTTTGGACTGGAATCAGAGGCTGAAAAGAAGCCTATTGAGGTAAGATTTTAGAGGCAATGACTCTTTATAACCAAAAAGAATCTAACATCCGCAAGACTTGGCTGCTTTTTACTTTGTTTTTGATTATCGTTATCGGTATCGGCTGGATTTTCTCGCGGATTTACGCCGACCCGTCAATTTTGTATTTCGCGGTAATTTTCAGCGTCTTGATGAATTTTATCGCTTACTGGTATTCGGACAAAATTGTTTTAAAAATGTGCCGGGCAATTCCAATAGAAAAGAAAAATGCGCCGGAACTTTACAATATCGTGGAAAATCTTTGCATCACTGCTGGTTTGCCAATGCCGAAAGTTTATTTAATTCGCGAAAAACAGCCAAATGCTTTTGCTACCGGACGGAATCCTAAACACGCCGTAGTTGCGGTCACCGAGGGCTTATTGGAAAAATTAGACCGCTCGGAATTGGAAGGGGTTATTAGTCACGAACTTTCTCATGTCGGCAATCGGGATATGCTTTTGGGAACGGTCATTGTTGTGCTGGTGGGCTTTATTTCCATTCTTTCCGATATTTTTTTACGGTCAAGTTTTTTTGGCGGATTCAGAAGTCGCGGTAGGGAAGGTGGCGGTCAGGCCCAGACGATTTTAATGCTTGTCGGTATCATATTGGCGATTTTGGCGCCAATTGCCGCAATATTAATTCAATTGGCAATTTCCCGGAAAAGAGAGTTTTTAGCTGATGCCTCTGGCAGCCTTTTAACACGCTATCCCGAGGGATTGGCTTCGGCTTTACAAAAAATTTCCAGCGATTCAACGCCAATGCGAGTTGCTAATAATACTACCGCTCATTTATGGTTGGATGACCCATTTAAAGGCCGAAAAAAGACCTCCTGGCTGCGCAAACTTTTTATGACTCATCCGCCGGTCGAGGAAAGAATTAGAGCACTCAAGGGAATGAAAATTTAATAAAATATATGTCTTTAGAATCTTTTGAAAAAGAAAAAAGTCCGCTTGAATTGTTTAAAGAGGAAATTAAAGAAATCAAAAAGAAGGAATATGACCCTCATTTCGACGATATAAATCCCGAAGAATTAACCGGAGAAGACAAAATTATTTATGAGAAATTTAAAGATGGCAGTATGACTTTTAAAGACTTCTCTGATTATAGGCAAAATATAATTAGCGATGTTGAAAGAAGAGGAGTAGAAGGCCTTACCGACAGCCGAAACAATTTCTTTGCCTGGATTACTAATCAAATTTCAAAGAGCGAAGTTTGGATGAAAAAATTCGCCAAAGAGAAAAGAGAAAAATAAGGTATATTAAATGAATTGGAGGCGTGCCAGAGTGGCCGAATGGGCGACACTGGAAATGTCGTATATCCGAAAGGGTATCAGAGGTTCGAATCCTCTCGCCTCCGCCAGTTGGTAAAAAATGCTATAATTGGCTAATCGATTGAGATATTTTCATAGTAGCACATTTATAAAAGGAGGTGAGTAAGATGGAAAGACAGGCTATTTTTGAGAAAGTAAAGGAAATTATTATTGAACAACTGGAAGTGAGGGAAAACCAGGTAATTCCCGAGGCGAAATTCGTGGACGATTTAGGAGCTGACTCGCTGGACATTGTTGAGATGGTGATGGCTCTTGAGGAAAAATTCGGTCTTGAAATTTCTGATGAGGATGCCGAAAAACTCATTACTATCAAAGACGTCGTGGACTATATCCAGCGATGCCTGAAAGAGAAAAAAGAAGCGGATAGGGAATCTTTTACTTACTCCATTTAAGCGCTGGCCCAAATACTGCCAGCCAAGCGCCAGTACCATGCCAACAGTACTGAGCGCTTTTTTTTATACTGATTTGACAAACTAATTTGCCTCGTAGATGATTAAAAAGTATGAATTTAGAAAAAAAAGCTATTAATTTACATCAACGTTATCAGGGCAAATTAGAAACCGCCAGTAAAATTCCTTTGCGAAATTTAAAAGACCTTTCGCTTATTTATACTCCGGGCGTGGCCGCGGTCAGCTCAATAATTGCCAAAGATAAAAAGCAGGCCCAAAAATTAACCTGGAAAGGCAATGCTATCGCGGTAATTTCTGATGGTTCAGCTGTTTTGGGACTGGGAAATATCGGGCCAGAAGCGGCTCTGGCGGTGATGGAAGGTAAATGCGTTATTTTTAAAGAATTTGCCGATATTGACGCCATTCCTTTGGTTTTGAATACTCAGGAGCCGGAAAAAATTATTGAAACCGTAAAAATAATTGCACCTGGTTTTGGCGGCATTAATTTAGAAGATATTTCCGCGCCCCGCTGTTTTGAAATTGAAGAGCGGCTAAAAAAAGAACTTGATATTCCAATAATGCACGATGACCAGCACGGCACTGCCATTGTTGTTTTGGCTGCTCTGATTAATGCCGCAAAAGTTGTCAAAAAGAAACTTCAGGGGCTTAAAATTGTCATCAGCGGCGCTGGACCAGCTGGAACAGCGACCGCAAAATTACTGCTCAAAGCCGGCATAAAAAATATTACAGTGGTTGATAGCAAGGGAATTATTTCTGTAAAGCGCCGAGACCTTCTGCCTTATAAAAAAGAATTAGCTAAAATCACTAATCCGGAAAAATTAACCGGGGCCGATGTTTTTATTGGTTTGTCCCGACCCCACCTTCTTTTTGCTTCTCACATTAAAAAAATGGCAAAATCAGCGATTATCTTTGCTTTGGCTAATCCCATTCCGGAAATTATGCCCGATATTGCCAAAAAAGCCGGTGCTGCTGTCGTGGCCACTGGCCGAAGCGATTTTCCCAATCAAATTAACAATGCCTTGGTTTTTCCGGGAGTTTTCAGAGGCGCTTTAGACCATCAAGTCCGCCAAATTACCGATAAAATGAAAATTAGGGCGGCTTATGCTATCGCTGGTCTTATTAAAAAACCGAATTCTAGACATATCATCCCTTCAATATTTGACAAACGGCTTGTAAAAACCGTGGCTAAGGCGATTTACTAAAATGTTTGTTCGGACTAAAAATATTAAACTTTCAGCCATTAAGCAGATGGAGCTTTTGGCTTCCAAAATTCCTGATGTCGTCTCTTTGGCTCAGGGCATTCCTTCTTTTGACACGCCGGAAATAATTAAAAAAGCCGCTGTCAAAGCCCTAAATAGGGGAGTGGTGGCTAAATATTCGTTGACCTACGGCTTGCCGGAACTTCGGGAAACAATTGAGCAGAAATTGGCCGAAGAGAATATGTATTATGACTTTGAAAAAGAAATTATTGCCACGGCCGGCTCTATTGAGGCCATTACTGCGGCTCTCATCGCAATAATTGAATCTTATGAGACTAAGTCTCGTAAGATTAAAAATGAGGTTATTTTGTTTTCGCCTAGTTATGCTTCTTATCCGGAAGCAATAAAAGTAGCCGGCGGCCAGCCGGTTTTTGTTAACTTAATAGAACGCGGAAATTGGCAGATTGATTTTAAAAATCTTGCTAAAAAAATTACTAATCGGACAGCGGCAATTATAATCTGCAATCCCAATAACCCGACCGGCACGATTTTTCCCAAAGAAGACTTGCTGAAAATCGCTGAATTAGTCTGGAAAAGAAAGATCTTTATTATTTGCGACGAAGTTTACAAAGACTTCATCTACGCGGATGAACGCGGATCCGAAACAAATTTAGAAGCGGATCAACGCGGATCAGCATTTTTTTCCTTAGCGCAGATTCCTCAATTAAGAAAAATAGTCATCAGGGTTTTTAGTTTATCCAAGGCCTATGCGATGACTGGCTGGCGAATAGGATTTTTGCACAGCGATGAGGAAAATGTTTCGGAAATTGTAAAGGTCCACGATTCATTGGTGACTTGCGCGCCGGTGATTTCCCAATACGCGGCCATGGCCGCCTTGGATTTTGCCGACAAAGAAATAGAAGAATTCCGCCAAAAATATCAGGAGCGCCGTGATTTAATTTGCCAGCACCTTGATGATTTGCCTGATTTCTTTTCCTATCAAAAACCCCAGGGTTCATATTTTGTCTTTCCTAAAATTATTCAATATAAGGAGGTTCGACCTCATAAGATTAATCGTCAATTTAGGGAGGTCGAACCTCCAAAAATTAAATCCACCTCATGGAATTTTGCCATAGATTTATTGAATAAAGCCCAAGTGGCAGTGGTGCCGGGGCTGGCTTTTGGTCCGTCTGGCGAAGGCCATATCAGAATGTCTTTTGGCCGAAGTGAAAAAGACATAAATGAAGCGATGAAGAGGATAAAGAATTATTTTACCAATGACTACTATCTTTAAACAAATAATTCAATTTTTCCTTAAGTGGTTTGCCAAAGTTTATCTCTGGCGGATAAAACCCCACATAATAGTTATTGCCGGGACTACTGGCCGGCATTGGATAAAAGAGACGGTCAGAGATGCCCTAAAAGAGAAAAATTTTCCGGTTCGGGTAAATAAAAAAAATTTTAATGCCGAAATCGGGTTGCCGCTTTCAATTTTAGACCTTGCTTCCGGCGAGCCCCGTAAACTCAACTCAGTTGAGTTACGGGGCGAGGGTCGTTTTTGGCGCTGGCTTGATATCCTTTGGCAAGCGGCCAAAAGAGCTTTCCGTTCCAAACCGCCGGTTTTAAAAGAATTTTTAGTTTTGGAAATGGCCATTGACCGGCCCGAAGGAATTAGTTATTTGTTAAGCATTGTTAAACCGCAAACTTTAATTCTGACTACAATAACGATGATTTATGCCGAGAACTTTGAAAATTTGGATGAAATTGCTTTGGAATACAAAAAATTAATTAAGGCCTTGCCGTGGAATGGTCTGGCAATTTTAAATTTTGATGACGAAAGAGTAAAAAATTTGGCTGAATCCTCTGATAAGAGAGTAATTAGTTATGGTTTTTCAAAAGAAGCTGATTTTCAAGTTAAAAATGTTAGAAAAGTTTCAGACGGTCAAAAACTTGAAATCAGCGTTAATCAGCGTAGCAATCAGCGTCAATCAGCGTCTATCAAGCTCAATCGCTTTGGCAACCATCATGTTTACGCTGCCTTAGTTAAAGAGATAATTAAAGAAAGTTTTAAAATATCCGCCCCGGATTTTTTCAGACAAATTCGGGGATAAATTTGCCTTATTTTATTTTTCGATTAAAATAATAGACAATGGCCTTGCCAATCCAGGAAATTAAAGAACACTTGGATATTGTAGATTTTATCCGGTCCTACATTCCGCTTCTGCCGGCTGGCAAAAATTTTAAGGCGCTTTGCCCTTTTCACAAGGAAAAAACGCCTTCTTTTATGGTTTCTCCGGAAAGACAGATGTGGCATTGTTTTGGCGCCTGCAATGAAGGCGGCGATATCTTCAAGTTTCTGATGAAATATGAAAACTTAGAGTTTTATGAGGCCTTGAAAATTCTGGCTGAGAAAGCCGGGATAGAACTGAAAAAAATCAGTCCGGCCGAGCATAAACAATTCGGAATTCTTTACGACATTAATCAATCAGCCAAAGATTTTTTCAAAAAAGAATTGGAGAAATCTGCTGAAGTTTTAAATTACCTCAAAGGCCGCGGATTAAAAAAAGAAATAATTGAGGAATTTGAATTGGGATTGTCTTCGCGAGAATTCGACAGTTTAACCCGCTATTTAATCAATCTCGGTTATGACATTAAAGATGTTGAAAGAGCCGGCTTGAATTACAAAACCGAACGCGGAAGTTACGTTGATAGATTTAGAGGTCGGATAATTTTCCCAATTTACAATCATTTCGGCAAAGTCGTCGGATTTTCCGGAAGAATTCTTTCTGAGACGCAGGATGAATCAGCGTTTGCGCCAGCAAAATATATCAATAGTCCGGAAACTCTGATTTTCAACAAATCAAAACTTTTATACGGATTTCATAAAACAAAAGACGGCATCCGTCAACAAAAATCGGCAATCTTAGTGGAGGGACAGATGGATTTTTTGATGGTTTATCAGGATGGAATTCAAAATGCGGTCGCCACCTCGGGCACGGCTCTAACCGCTGGCCACTTGAAGACGCTCCGGCGGCTGACCGACCAATTAATTTTATATTTTGATAATGATGAAGCCGGATTTAAGGCGGCTGAACGGGCGATTGATTTGGCCGGCGCTTCCGATTTTAATGTCAAAATTTTAGTGCTTAAAGATTTCAAAGACCCGGCGGAAATCGTTCAGAAATCGCCTGGGGCCCTGGCTGGTCTTATAGATAAGACCAAACCAGCCATGGAATTCTGTTTCGACAGATATTCTGTGACAAGTGACAAAAGACACGGAGAAATGAATTTCAGTGAATTTAAAAAGAATATCCGGATTGTTTTGGCAAAAATTAAAAACTTAGCTAGCGCCGTAGAACGCAACTATTGGCTTAAAGAACTTTCCTTGCGAACAAAAATTGAAGAAAAAGCCCTGGCCGAAGAAATGGCTCAGATTCAGACGCGGAACACACGCGGATCAGATCAGCGAGTGATCCGCGGATCCCTCGCGGATCTGCGTGAATCTGCGTTGAGCAGGCGGGAATTGATTGCCCAAAGATTGATTAGTTTAGCAAATATTAAGGAAGAACTTCAAGCACAAATCAACGAATATTCAAATTATTTACCGATGGATTACTTAATGATTTTTAAAAACAGGACTGAGCAGGTGAAATTAGAAGATGAGCGTTTGATTAATTTATTAAATTTAATTAATTTACGTTCTTCTTTTGAATCTTCTGTTCTTGGTGAAGAAAAAATAGAAGAAGAATTTCAAGAATTGCTTCGCCAGCTTCGGCTGGAGTATTTAAAAGAAAAAAAGGAAGAACTCTGTCGTTTATTGAAAGAAGCTGAACAAAATAACGATGAGACAAAAGCCACGTTTGTCTTAAAAGAATTTAATGAAGTTTTAAGGCAAGTTAGTGAATAACCAAATATTATGAAAAGAAAAAACAAGAGAAAAAAAACTATAAAAAGACGGAAATTTGCCAGAAAATCCAAGAAAATTGTTCGCCATCGCTTGGGTAAAAGACGGAAATTCAAGTTTGACGAATCATTAATTGAGGAATTAATCAGGATTGGTCGGCCTCGGGGATTTGTTACTGACACGGAAATTCTTTCTCACCTTCCCCACATTGAAGATGATGTTATTTTTTTAGAGGAACTCTATGACCGTTTAGAAAAAGCTAACATTAAAGTTGTTGAGACAAGCCAATTAATAGAGGTTGAAGACAAATTTGAGATTAGCGAAAAAGAGTTAAAACAGGCAACTAAAATTGAGGAAATTAGTCTGCCGGATGCGGTCCAGATGTATCTTAAAGAAATCGGCAAAACTCCGCTTTTAACCGGTGAACAGGAGCGGGATTTAGCCAAAAGGGCTGAAAAAGGCGATGAGGAAGCCCGCCAGCACCTTATTCGGGCAAATTTACGATTGGTGGTTTCCATTGCCAAGCGCTATGTTTATCGCACTCCCAATCTAAATATTTTGGACTTGATTCAGGAAGGAAATATCGGACTTTCCCGGGCCGTTGATAAATTTGATTACCGCAGGGGATTTAAATTTTCCACTTATGCTACTTGGTGGATTAGACAGGCAATAACCAGAGCTTTAGCTGACCAGTCCCGGACAATCAGGATTCCAGTTCATATGGTGGAAACCATTTCAAAATATACTCAAACCAAAAGAAAACTGGCCCAGGAATTAGGCCGCGAACCTTTGGCCGAAGAAATTGCTTTGGAAATCGGAACCACTGTGGATAAAGTTCGTCATATTCAAAAGATTTCCCAGGAAGTTCTTTCTTTGGAAGCGCCGGTCGGCGAAAAAGACGAAGATTCAATTCTTTCGGAATTTATCCGGGATGAAAAAAGCTTAACGCCGACTCAATTAGCTGCCCAATCATTGCTGAGAAACAAAATTAAAGAAATTTTAGTTGATTTGACCCCGCGCGAACAAGAAATTTTGAGATTGCGTTTTGGTTTGGAAGACGGCATCACTCATACCCTGGAAGAAGTGGGAAAGAGGTTCGGCGTCACTCGCGAGAGAATCCGTCAAATTGAAGCCAAGGCCTTAACGAAAATAAAAGCCCATCAAAAAGCAGGGGCTTTGGAAGAGTACTAAAAGGAATTGCTATTAAATTTTGAATTATCTATAATTAATTGTGTTATAAGGTCGCCAAATTAATATTAGAAAATATATGAAAAAAACCATATTTTTAATTTCATTATTGGCAATTAGTTGTTGGTTAATTGCTAATTCAGCAGCAGCCCAAGAGGCTCAGCCAACAAGCACTCAGAGCGTCGACGTGATTGCTTCCGGGGAAATTACCACTAAGGACCTCGGAGTAGAAAATCCGGGTATTCTTCCCAGCAGCCCATTCTATTTTCTTAAAGAGTGGCGAAGGGGAATAAAAAAGATATTTACTTTTGACCCGGTGAAAAAGGCAGAGTTGGAATTAGAGGAAGCCAATGAAAGGGCGGCTGAGATTAAAAAACTGGAAGAAATTGCTCCTTCTAATATTGAAGCTATCACTAAAGCAGCAGCTAATTATCAAAGAAATGTTGAGCGGCTTAAGAATCGCTTGGAGGGGTTAAAAGAAACCAGTCAAAATCCCAATGTTGATAAACTTTTGGATAAATTAGTAGAGCGTTCATTACAGCACCAGCAACTTTTTGACAATTTGAAACTGAAGTTTGAGGAAAAGGCAGAATTAAAAGAACAATTAAAAGCCGGTCAAGAAAAAATTGATGAAATAGTTGCAAAAATTCCGGAAAAATTTGAGAATATAGAGGCTTTTAGGCAAAGATTGGAAAAAGCAATAGAAAACCAGCCCGAAGGAGTATTTAAAGAACTTCGGTTGAAGGAAAAAATTCAGATCTGTATTCAAGTAATCACTCCCGCTATTTCTCCGGAAGGTATCTGCCAAGAATTTCCAACGCCTTGCGATGTACCTGAAGGATGGAAGAAGGTTGAAAAATGCCCTGCTTCGCAATAGTAATAGCAAAAGACTAAATGCAATCCGAAGAGATTCGTGAATCTTTCTTAGATTTCTTTAAAAAGAAAGGGCATAAAATTGTCCCTTCTTCGTCTTTAATTCCCGATGACAAATCGGTGCTTTTAACTACGGCCGGAATGCAACAATTTAAAAGATATTATACCGGCGAACTTAATGCCCAGAAAGATTTCGGGGTAAAAAATACGGTTTCAATTCAAAAATGTTTCAGGACATCGGATATAGACGAGGTGGGGGACAAAACCCATCTGACATTTTTTCAGATGCTCGGCCATTTTTCATTTGGGGATTATTTTAAAAAGGAAACTATCAAGTGGACTTTTAAATTACTTACGGATGTTTTCAAAATAAGTCCCGAAAGAATAACCGCAAGGGTTTTTGAAGGAAGCGAAATTATTCCTTTTGATAAAGAATCTTTTGATATTTGGTCGGAATACATTCCAAAAGAAAGAATTCTTAAGGGCCCGAAGGAAGACAATTTTTGGGGGCCGGTCGGAAACGAGGGGCCGTGCGGAGCCTGCAATGAAGTTTATGTTGATAATATTGAAGTGGCGACTCTGGTTTTTATAGAATATTATCGCGAATCAGGCGGAAATTTTAAAACTCTTCCTCAAGGGGGCGTTGATGTTGGTTGGGGGTTTGAAAGATTAGTAGCTATACTTAACAACAAAGAAAGCGTTTTTGAAACGGACATTTTTAAAGAGATAGCCGATAAAATAAAAGAGTTTGCTTCGGAGGCGGACGAAAGGGCAAAAAGGATTTTAATCGACCATCTTCGTGCGTCGGTCTTTTTAATTGCCGACGGCATCAGACCTTCAAATAAAGAGGCTGGTTATATTTTACGCCGACTTTTGCGCAGGATTTTAGCTTATTCGGTAAAATATGATATTCACGCCGACTTATTTCCGGCCAGCGTGGAAATTATTAAAGAAAAATTTGGCAATACTTATCCCGAGGTCGAAGAAACCAAGACAATTTTGGAAGTTTTAGAAAATGAAAAACAGAAATTCCAAGAAGCGATTGGCCGGGGAATTAAAGAAATAGAAAGATATTCAGAAATTACTGGCAAAGAAGCTTTTTATCTTTATGAAACTTTTGGCTTGCCGTTTGAATTAATCAAAGAATTGGCGCCGAAAGAAATAGTGAAGAATTTATCAAAAAAAGATTTTGACAAGGAATTTGAAAAACACCAGGAAATTTCCCGGGCCGGCGCTGAAAAAAAATTCGGGGGTCATGGTTTGGTTTTAGACACCAAGGTTATCCGACTTCACACCGCCACTCATTTGCTTCATTTCGCCTTGCGGGAAGTTTTGGGAAAAGAAGTCAGGCAAATGGGTTCGGACATCAATCCCGAAAGAGCGCGGTTTGATTTCTCTTTTAATCGAAAAATGGCTCCGGAAGAAATTCAAAAAGTGGAAGATTTAGTCAATCAAAAAATCAAGGAGGATTTGCCGGTTTATTTTAAAGAAATGTCCAAGCTAGAAGCGGAGAAGACCGGCGCTCTTCATTTTTTTAAGGAAAAATATCCGGAAGTTGTCAAAGTTTACTTTATAGGACCTATAAGCGCCGAGTTTTGCGCTGGGCCTCACGTAGAGAAAACCTCAGAAATAGGCGGATTTAAAATACTTAAAGAGGAAGCATTGGGCACGGGAATAAGAAGAATTAGAGCTACTGTTCAGGACGCGGATCTGCGTTAATCAGCGATTGTATTTAACTTTAATTTTTGCTAAAATTTTTACAATGATTAAAAAGTTTCCAAAAAAGAAGATGCTGGATATTATTCGGCCGATTCCTCTTCAGTCCAAAGTCAAAAAATCTGAGTCGAAGAAGATTGAAGAAGAATTTAAAAAATTAGATAAAAAAATTGAAGATTTTGAAGAAAAAGAAGAGAAGCAGTTCAAATATGAGAAAAAGGGGAGAAAAGAAAAAAGGTTTAGATTAAAGAAACGTCCTGCTGTAACCTATGGTTTATTAGGCGCATTAGTGGTCTTGTTAGGAATAGCCGTTTATCTGGCGATTGAATTTTTACCGAAAGCAGAAATTAAGGTAATTACCGAAAAAACCGAATGGAGTTATGTTGATTCGGTGGCGGCTGATAAAAACCTTACTAAGATTGATATTAGCCAAAAACAAATACCAGCTGAAGTTTTTTCAACCAAAAAAAATTTCAATTTTTCTTTCCCGGCAACCGGCAAAAAATTAGTTGAACAAAAAGCCGGGGGCAAAATTACTATATATAATGCCTATAGTTCCGACCCCCAAATTTTGGTCGCCAATACCCGTTTTTCAACCCCGGACGCTAAAATTTTCCGATTAGAGCAAAAGATTGTGGTGCCGGGCGCTAAAATTGTTGAAGGAAAAATTATTTCTTCAAGTATTGAGGCGAAAGTTATTGCCGACCAACCTGGACCCCAATATAATATCGGGCCGGTCAGCCATTTTTCCATTCCCGGTTTTCAGGGAACAGCAAAATATCAGGGTTTTTATGCCAGTTCCCAAGAATCGATGACCGGCGGCTTTATCGGTGATAAAGCTTTCCCGACTGAAGAAGATATTAAAAAAGCCAGAGAGAAAGCCGTAAAAGACCTGAAAGATTACATTGACTCTTTCCTTTCACTCCAAATACCTCCGGAATTTAAAACTATTGAGGGAAGCAGGCAATTTAATATTTTAAAGGAAGAGGTAAATAAGGAAGTTGATGAAAAAGGTAATTTCACGGTTTTTCTGGAAGGGGAATCATTAAATATCGCTTTTAGAGAGTCGGATTTAAAGGATTTATTGGAGAATATTGTCCAAGAGGGCCTGGGAGTCAATTTCAGAATAAAAAGTTATAAATTAGAATATGGAGTCGGCCGGCCTGATTTTCGTCAGGGACGCATTTCTTTTGCTATTAATTTTCAGGGCGTTTTTGAGGAACCTTTTGATGTTGAAAGTTTTAAACAAAAAGCCCTAAATAAAAACGAAAAAGAATTAAAAACTTTGGTTTCCACTTTGCCTAATATTCAAAAAATCACTATTTCTTTCTGGCCGTTTTGGGTAAAAAGAGTGCCGGATGATTTAAAGCGAGTAAAAGTGGAAGTGGAGTAATAACTATTGACTATTAACTATTAACTCTTTACTATAATTTAGGGTATGCCAGACAAGAAAAAAGAAAAGCCAGTTGAAGGAATTATTATAGAAGCTTTACCCTCGGCTACTTTCAGGGTGAAAATCTCTCATACTGAAGAAGTTCTTGCTTATCCCTCAGGGAAAATGAGATTGTATTTTATCAGGGTTTTGCCCGGCGACCGGGTATTAGTTGAATTAAGCGAGGACAGAAAAAGAGGAAGGATAATCAGAAGGCTCTGATAATGGTGAGCAAAGCGAACTATGAAAGTTAGGAGTTCTGTAAAAAAAATTTGTAAATCCTGTAAAACCGTCCGGCGGAAAGGCCGGATTTATGTGATTTGCAAAAAAAATCCAAAACATAAACAGAGGCAAGGATAAGTGTGTTCGTAAAGCAAACATGCGATTAATTGGTATAAATATTCCCGATAATAAGCGCATTGAAATTGCGCTGACTTATATTTATGGTATTGGCCCTTCTTTAGCCAATAAAATTTTGAAATCTGCTGAAGTTGATTTTGATAAACGGGCCAAAAATTTAACCCCTGAAGAGATTAACCGACTGAAAGAAATAATTGAAAAAAATTATAAAATTGAAGGAGAATTGCGCCAGATGGTCAGACAGAATATCAGCCGGCTTAAAGAAATTCAATCCTACCGGGGAATCAGGCATTTAAGAAGATTGCCGATAAGAGGGCAGCGAACCAAGACCAACTCCCGAACGGTTCGGGGAAATGTCAGAAAAACAGTCGGCAGCGGAAAAAGGAAAGCGGAACTAAAATAACGCTACGAAATACGAACAAAATACGAAAATACGAAATTATAAAAACAATTAAATTTCGTAGTTTCGTAATTTCGTATTGATTTCGTAATTCGTAGAAAAATTTGGGTAAGAAAAAAATTATAAAAAAAACAGAAGAAGATATATTAAAAGAAAAGGAAAGGTTAGAAACTGCAATCACTAAGGCAGCGGCTGGAAAAGGTGTTAGCGCTAAAAGAATAGAAAGCGGCCGAATTTATATTAATGCCACTTATAATAATACGTTTTTAACGGCGACTGATCGAGCAGGCAACGTGATGGCCTGGGCTTCAGCCGGTTCCCTAGGATTTTCCGGCCCTAAAAAAGCCACGCCTTTTGCCGCTTCTAAAGTGGTGGGGGTAATTAGCGAAAAACTGAAAAAAATTGGATTTTCTAACCTCGAAGTTATTGTTAAAGGCGTCGGCGCAGGCCGCGATTCTGCTGTTAGAGCTTTAGCTAATCAGAGATTTAATATTTTATCAATTAAAGATTTAACGCCCATTCCTCATAATGGCCCAAGACCGCCGAAAGTGAGAAGAGTATAATTATTTGCTACGAAATACGAAAACATACGAAAGTACGAAAAATAAATTCGTATTTTCGTAAGAAATTCGTAATTCGTAGAGAATATCTTGATTTCAGATTTATCCAAATTAGAGCATAAACTTGGAATACAATTTAAAAACAAGAATCTCCTTAGGGAGTCCCTGACTCACCGTTCTTATCTTAATGAAAACCTCTCCTGGGGCATTTCCCATAATGAGCGCCTGGAATTTTTAGGCGACGCGGTTTTAGAATTGGCGGTAACCGAAGTTCTTTTTAATCAATTTCCTCAGTATCCCGAAGGCCAATTAACAAGCTTCCGGGCGGCCTTAGTCAATTATCAGATAATGGCTGAAGTAGCTAAAAATTTGGGCTTTGACGAGTTTATTTTATTGTCCCGGGGCGAAGCTAAGGATATTGGTCGGGCTCGAAAAGTAATTCTGGCTAATGCGATGGAAGCGGTAATCGGCGCCGTTTATTTGGACGCTGGCTATCAAGAAGCTAAAAGAATAATTGAAGAGTTTATTGTTAATCCTAATTTGAATAAAGTTATTGAGAACGGCCTATATAAAGACCCAAAAAGCCATCTTCAGGAAATTGTCCAGGAAAAAATGAAATTAACGCCCACCTATCAGATGCTTGAAGAATGGGGACCTGACCATAAAAAGATATTTAAGATGGGAGTTCATTTTGGAGATAAATTAGTTGCCGAAGGAGAAGGATATTCTAAACAGGAAGCGGAAATTGAAGCGGCAAAGAACGCACTAAAAGTAACATGTTTTTGAAATCTCTGGAGTTAAACGGTTTTAAGTCTTTTGCTTCAAAGACGCTTTTGGAATTTCCAGCCGGCCTTACCGCCGTTGTCGGACCGAACGGCGCCGGCAAATCAAATTTAATTGACGCTATTCGCTGGCTTTTGGGCGAGCGGGAAGCCAAAAATTTAAGAAGCGCCAAAGCCGAGGACTTAATTTTTAACGGTACCCCCAAAAAGCCGAGAATGAGTCTGGCCCAGGCCGGGCTTCATTTTGACAACAATTCCGGATTTTTTCCGGTGGACTTCAAAGAGGTTTCAATTATTCGAAGAGTCGGCCGAGACGGAGTCTCTCAATATTTTCTTAATAAAGCGGAGGTTAGGCTTAAAGATGTTATTGATTTTTTTAGCCGGTCGCGTCTGGGCACCAAAGGTTTATCAATTATCAATCAGGGCGACAGCGACCTTTTTGTTAAGGCTTCTCCTGAAGAGCGAAGGATTATGATTGAAGAGATTTTGGGCCTGAGAGAGTATCAGATTAAAAAAATTGAGGCGGAAAGAAAATTAAAAAACACTTCGTTTAATTTAGAAAAAGTAAGAGCAATGATTGGCGAAGTTGCTCCGCGCCTGCGGATGCTGAAGCGCCAGACAAATAAGTGGCTAAAAAGATTAGACCTCCAGAAAGAATTGGAAGAATTAGAAAATAATTATTTTTCTTATAAATTGAATGAAATTGAAACCGGCCAGTCAAAAATTAACCCTATTCTAAAATCTTTAGAAGCTCAAATTGATGAACAAGAAAAAGAATTAAAAATCTTAGAATCAGAAATAAAAAAAATTGAATCTCAGCCAAAAGAGGAATATCAAGAAATTAAAAAAATAAAAAATCAACAAAGTAAACTTCTGTTAGAGCGTTCCCAGATTCAAAAAGAACTCGGCCGCTTGGAAGCAAAATTAGAATTTTTGGGCAGTCCTCAAAAGGCTCAGGGTCTTGTTTTTAAAAACGAGGAGTTGCTCGGCCTTATTAATGAGACCAGAGACTTGCTTGAAAAATGCTTAGTTCAGTTAAATTTTGAAAACCTAAAGGAAATAGTTAAAACGCTTATTAAAAAAATTGATGACTTTTTAAGTCCCGACGAGAATAATGTTTTAAAACCTCAAGAATTAACCGATTTAGAAGAACTTAAAAATAATTTAGAAACAACATTTAACAATCTTGAAAAAGAATTAAGAAAATTAGAAGAACAGGAAACAAAATTCACCACTGGTTTGGAGAAATTTAATAAAAAGTTTCAGGAGGCTTTTGAATCAGTAGAGGCCAAAAGGAAAGAATTGAGAAATTTAGAAGAAGAGAAAAATAAAGTTCTTTTTGAGAAGGAAAAATTAAATCTAAAACTTCAAGATTTAGAAAATCAATTGCGGCAAATCGGGAGAAAATTAGAGGAGTTTCAATCTATGGAAGTTCAACTTCCATATACGGAAGTTGAACTTCCCGAAATTGAAAAAAGAATGTTGAAACTTAGAGCCGAACTCGCCGCTATCGGCGAAATTGACGAATCCCTGGTAAGGGAAGCTCAGGAAGTGGAAAATCATTATGATTTTTTAACCAGCCAATCAAAAGATTTAGACAAGGCCATTATTGATTTAAAAAATCTCATTAAAGAATTAAACGAAAAAATTCATTTTGAATTCAACAGCTCGCTAAAATTAATTAATGAAGAATTTAACAAATTTTTCCGGTTGATGTTCGGCGGAGGCAATGCGAAATTAAAAGTTACAAGTTTAAAATTAAAAGTTTCTGTTAATAATGATACTATCACGCGTGATAGTAATGAAGAACCTAATAATAGTGGCAATGATGAAATCTCGACAGGAGTTGATATTGATTTAAGCTTGCCTAAGAAAAAAATTTCCACTTTAGAAATGCTTTCCGGCGGCGAGCGAAGCTTGGTTTCTATTGCCGCTCTTTTTGCCTTAATTTCAATTAGTCCGCCGCCGTTTTTGGTTTTGGACGAGATTGATGCCGCCTTAGACGAGAATAATTCCAAAAGATTTGCCAACCTTGTTAAAGAATTCTCTAAAAAGACCCAATTCATTATAGTGACCCACAATCGGGCCGTAATGGAAGCAGCCGATGTTCTTTACGGAATAACAATGGGAGAAGAGGGAACGTCGAAGGTGCTGTCATTGATTTTTGTTTAATTATGGTTTATTATATTTACATGTTAGCTATCAAACTTAAAAGAATCGGTAAAAAACATCAGGCCTCATTTCGGATAATTATCTCAGAAAAACGGTCAAAAGTCGGCGGTCGTTATGTCGAGGACCTCGGTTGGTTGAATCCGAAAACCAAAGAGTTTAATATTAAAAAAGAGAGGGTAGGGTATTGGTTGAAAAATGGCGTTCAACCCACCGATACAGTGTATAATTTATTAGTGAAATCAGGAGTGATTGGCGGTCCGAAAAGACCGGTCCATAAAAAGAAAAAGGTCGAAAGTGTCAGTTAATTAATTGATTATTTAGATATGGCAGCAACAGACGAGCAATTTCTTGAATTTCTCGTTAAATCCATTGTTGATCATTCGGATGATGTCAAGGTTGATCGCAAGGTAGACGAGATGGGAGTCCTTCTTACCCTGAAAGTCAACCCGCTGGATATGGGTCAGGTTATCGGTAGGAAAGGTTCAACTGCTCAGGCTATCCGGTCGCTTTTAAGAATTGTCGGCATAAAAAATAATGCCCGAGTGAATCTTAAAATCATTGAACCGGAAGGATCTGTTAGGGAAGCGAGAAGTGCGGTTGATAAAGCAGTTGAAGATTTAAAACTCTAGAAGCGGATAAATCTGAAATTAAATCCATAAAGCCTCGACGAAAGTCGGGGTTTTATGTTATATTTAAAAATAATATGCGTTTTGACATCGTCACCATCTTTCCGCATGCCTTTGACTCTTATCTTAATGAGTCAATTTTGAAGCGGGCCCAAAAGAAGAAACTGATTCAGATTAAAATCTATAACTTGCGGGATTTTAGCAAGAATAAATATAAAAAAGTAGACGATAAACCCTACGGCGGAGGGGCGGGCATGATTTTGATGGCCGAGCCGATTTTACGGGCGGGCCAATTTATAAAATCAAAAGTAAAAAATAAGAAGCGAAAAGTTGTTGTTTTTTCGGCAAAGGGAAAACAATTTAATCAAAAGATGGCCTACGATTGGTCTAAAAAATTAAATCATCTGATTTTGATTAGCGGCCGTTATGAAGGAATTGATGAACGAGTGAAGCAAATTCTTAAAGCCGAAGAAATTTCCATTGGTCCCTATGTTTTGACCGACGGCGACCTGCCGGCGATGGCGGTAATATCGGCAGTAGCCCGTCTTCTACCGGGAGTAATAAATTGTGAATCTTTAAAAGAGGAATCCTTTTTTAATCTTCTGCTTGAATATCCTCATTATACCCGGCCCAAAGTTTTTATTTTTAAAGGCAAAAAATATTCTGTACCGAAAGTTTTACTCTCCGGCAATCATAAAAAAATTAAAGAATGGCGACGCGCTAAACAGCATAAAAGATAACCATTGACCGCAGACCATCGACTATGGCATACTAAATTATCATGGAAACACAAGATTTACAAGATGAGGCGAATTTAGAAGTTATTCGGGAAATGATGAAGGCCGGGTTAATGTACGGTCACAAAAAATCAAAAACCAATCCTAAATTTAAGCCCTATATCTATACTACCCGGAACGAAATTGAAATAATTGATTTGGCTCAAACCCTGTCGGCTTTGGAACGAGCAATTGAATTCATTAAAAGTCAGATTAAGGAGGGAAAATTGATTTTATTGGTAGCCAGTCAGCCAGCCGCCAAAGAAGCCGTAGAAAATCTGGCAAAGAAATTTAATTTTTCTTATATTAATGAGAAATGGATCGGCGGCTTATTGACGAATTTTAAAGTGATTTCCCAGCGCCTTGAATATTTTAAAAAAGTTCAGCTGGATTTTGAAAGGGGAGAGTTTGACAAATACACCAAAAAAGAGCGGGTAATGATTAACCGTAATATCTACCGGATGAAAAAGATGTTTACCGGATTGGAAAACTTAACGAAACTGCCGGATGTGATTTTCATTGTTGACCTGTCTCTCAAGGGTCATACGACGGCTGTCCGCGAAGCTCGGAGAATAAAAATCCCCATAGTGGCTGTTCTTGACAGTGATGATGACCCGGATTCGGTCAACTTTCCAATTCCGGCAAACGACCATGCTAAAATAAGCATTGATTGGATAATGAATAAGATAAGCGAGAAATTAACCACATAATGCTTAACCAAATTCAAAAACTTCGAGAATTAACCGGTGCCGGAGTGATGAAATGTCAAAAAGCCCTGAAAGAAGCGGGTGGCAATTTTGAAAAAGCAATCTCCATTATTCATGAACAGGGCGAGGTTTTGGCCCAGAAGAAAAAAGAAAGAATCACTGGCGCCGGAGTTTTGAAATCTTATATTCATAATGAAAGAGTGGGGGTTTTATTAGAGCTTCGTTGTGAAACTGATTTTGTGGCTTGGTCAAAAGAATTTAAAGAATTGGCCCATAATTTAGCCATGCAGATTGCCGCCATGGACCCCAAAGATGTTGATGATTTACTAGCTCAGTTGTATATTAAAGATGAAGCGTTAAAAGTGGATAATTTAATCCAGCAAACGATTGCTAAGGTAGGGGAGAATATTCGAGTCGAGCGCTTCTGCCGTTATGAAATATAAATGTATAACTTTATCCTTCAAATCGCTATAATGTTGAGTCTGGGAACAATGATTTATTTGATTGCCCGGCAGGTTCCTCGGGTCGGCGATGAGGCAAGCGAGGAAATTGTCAGGCCAAAAACCAGATTTGACCGGCTATTTTCTTCTTCGCGATTTGAGAAGTTTGACGTAATATTTAATAATTTTGTTGAGAAGTTATTAAGAAAAGTAAAATTGCTATTGATGAAATTGGATAATTTTACCACCAGTTATTTGGATAAAGTTAAAAAATATAAATTAAACAATAATAGTCAAAAGAACGGGGAGGAAAAACCGAGTTTGTTTGATAACGATTCCAAAGAATAAATGCGCAGGTGGCGGAGTGGACAAACGCACCTCTCTGTAAAAGAGGCGCCCTAGTGGCTACGGGGGTTCGAATCCCTCCCTGCGCACCCACTTGCCACCCTAGCTCAGCGGTAGAGCAACTGTTTTGTAAACAGTAGGTCGTCAGTTCAAATCTGACGGGTGGCTCCTTCAATCTTCAATGTGCCAGAGTAGTTCAGTGGTAGAACGCTTTCTTGGTAAGAAAGAAGTCGGGAGTTCAATTCTCCCCTCTGGCTCAAGAGAAAGTGGCGGGGAGGTCAGGGTGCAAATTCCTGCCTTGCCGGCAGACAGGTGCGCATCGGCTCAAAAGGAGGGCGGTTAGCTCAGTAGTTAGAGTGCGTCGTTGACATCGACGAGGTCATAGGTGCGAATCCTATACCGCCCACATATGCCCAGTAGTGAGCCCGCGATAAAATTTAACCCAATTTATTCATTACTGGGCAATAATAAAAGTCAGAGGTTATTGATTTAATATTAAAGTAAACTTTGCGATAGGTTAAATTTAATAAATTGGCTATCGCGGGTCTACTACTGGGTATGCCCAAATCAAAATTTTCTGAAAATTTAATAAGATTAAGGTGTTCGGTTTGTAAGCGGGTCAATTATTACACCCGCAAGAAAAAAACGCTGGAGCGAAAATTGGAATTAAAAAAATATTGCAAGTGGTGCAAAAAACATACAATCCATAAAGAAGCTAAAAAATAACTTCTTTAGGATTTCGGATTTTTGTAATTGTGGGGGTATAGGCTAATTGGCAAACCGCGGGACTCCAAATCCCGCTTTCCAGGTTCGAATCCTGGTACCCCCGCCAGTCGGTAAAAGTTCTTTCTGGCTCGCCCGCTACGCGGGCTCGCCAGCCGATTTTAGGCGCAAAATTGAATTTTTTGTCTTTGTTCCACGAAGCGGAACGCCAGAAGCGGGCTTTTCTTTATTTTTTGTTTAAATTAAACATTTTTCTTAATTCCAAAAAACTAACAATGAACGACACCATTAAGGCAGTAAATATTAATTGTATGAAACTAATCGAAAAAAGATTAAGCCTTTCTTTCAGGAATGGAAGATAAATCCCTAAAATAAGAAAGGTAATCGCCGTAAGCGCCCAGAGGTTAATGATTTTATTAGTAAACATTCCTAAAGAAAAAATTGATTCTTTGTCTGAGCGGGAAATAAAAGCCAGAACAATATGGCCAAAAATCCAAGCCGCAAAAGCAAAAGTTTGTGATTGAACAAGACTTAAATTTTGAGAGCGGGCATAGAAATAAACAGAAGTTACGGCTATAAACAAGGCGGCTCCTTTAATTAAAATATCTTTAATGACACGATTATTCATTATGTTTTCTTTCGGATTGCGCGGTGGCCGAGAATAGATATTTTTTTCTCTGGGTTCGGCGACAAAACCGACTGAGGCCGCTAAATCCATAAATAATTCCAAAAGAATTATTTGAATCGGGGCAAGAGGCAAGGGAATACCTAAAAGAACAGGCAGAAGAAATATTAATATCAGGGCAACTTTGACAGAGAGATAATATTTAATTCCCTTTTGTAAATTATCAAAAAACTTTCTGCCCTCAAAAATACCCTGCGTAATGGTGATGTAGTTATCATCCGCCAAAACGACCTCTGCTGCCTCTTTGGCAACATCCGTACCGCGAATACCCATAGCTATACCTATGTCCGCACCCTTTAGGGCCAAAGCATCGTTGATGCCATCGCCGGTTACTGCGACTACTTCTCCGTTTTTCTGGAGTGCTTGAACTATGCGATATTTGTGATGGGGAGTAGTTCTAGCAAAAACCGAAACAGATTTTACGGTGTTTTGCAATTCTTCGTCTGACAAGCTATCTAGATCTCTGTCGGTTAATACTTTGTCAAATTCTTTCAAAATACCAACTTCTTTAGCAATAAAGCGAGCGGTTAAAGGATGATCGCCGGTAACCATAATTGTTCTGATGCCGGCCTCGACAGCTTTAGCAATCGTTTCTTTGACTCCGCTTCTTGGCGGGTCTTCAAAGCTTATTAATCCTGCAAAATTCAAATCTTTTTCAAGTTTGGTAAAATCAAGATTTCTTTCCGCAGGTGTTAATATTTTATAAGCAACAGCAATGACTCTTCTGCCTTTAGATGTTTGTTCGGTCAATCCATTTTTAATATCGTTATTTATATCACGGCACATGGTGAAAATTTCTTCAGGCGCGCCACTGGTAAATAATTCGTATTCGTTCTCTTTTTTCCTTATTACTGATTTTGATTTTCGGCCGTTGCCAAAATTTCTTTGGCGAACTATTTCCGGCGGTATGTTCGTTATCTTCAATTCTATGGCTTTATTTTTAATCTCCTGTTCCATGGGCGATAAAGAATATTGAGAAATGGAACCGAGTGCTTTTTCAATAATTTCTTTTTTGTTATCGGGATAAAGCGAAATAATTTTCATTTGACTTTCAGTAATAGTTCCCGTTTTGTCAGTGACAATGATTGTAGCATTGCCCAATGTTTCAGCGGCCTTAATTTTTTTGACAAGAAAATTATTTTTAGAAAGCGTATAAGCGCCCAACCCTAAAACCATAGTGATAATAATTGGCAGCTCTTCGGGGATGGTGGCGAAAGAAAGGGAAAGGCCGGTTAAAACCATAGTTTTAAAATCTTGACCTCGCAAAATTCCTAAAACAGGAATGAGGATAGAGAAGAATGCCGCAAGATATACCAATTTTCCAGCTAGCGATTTCATCGCAAGCTGTAAAGCGGTTTTTGGAGATTTAATTTGTTTAAGAGTAGCGGCAATTTTGCCAAGTTTTGTGTTTTTGCCAGTGGCAAAGACTACTGCTTGTCCTTCACCAGAGACAACCACAGTCCCGGCATAAACATTGTCATTATTATTTTTTTCCTGCGGGAAAGATTCTCCAGTCAATGAAGATTCGTCGATCTGTAAACCTATGCTTTGTTCCACTTTTGCATCAGCGGCAATTTTGGTTCCCGAGGTTAAAATCAAAATATCGTCCGGCACAACATTTTCCGAATCAATTTCAATAATGTTGCCGTCCATTAGCACTTTTGTTTTTGGCGCGGCAATTTTTTCCAAAGAAGCGATCGCTTTTTTTGCCCGAAATTCGTTATAGACTTCTGCCAAAACTAATAAAAAAATCACTACAAAAATAGTAATGGCATCCTCAAGTTTTCCCCAGAGGCTATAGAAAATACCGACAACCAACAGAAGAAGAATCATCGGTTCTGTCACTTCATGCTTAGCGATACCCCAAAAACTAATTTTCGCCGCTTTAAAAATCTGGTTGGGACCGAATTTTAAAAGCCTTTTTTGGGCTTCTTTTGTAGTAAGCCCTTGATTGTTTTTTTGAGTCATATTATTTGTGTTATTCATGTTATTACCTCCTTGATTAATTCTTTGATTTTTTCTTTTGCTTCAATAAGCGCTTTTTTGCCTTTTGGGGTTGTCTTGTAATATTTTCGTTTTTTTCCTTCAATAGTTTTCTGATGACATTTAAGATATTTTTCTTTTTCCAATGAATGGAGTATCGGGTAGAGTGTACCGGGACTGAGTTTATATCCATGCCTGCTTAATTCTTCTATTAACAAAAGCCCATAAACTGGCTGATTAGTAGCATGATGAAGAATATGTATTTTTATAAAACCAAGGAAAAATTCGCGTATCATATTATTTTGCATTTATAATTATCGTATAGCGTTATCGTTATTCAATATAGCAAACAAAATAAATAATGTCAAATGAATAATAATTAAGTGGAAACCTATAAAAGAATTTGCCGCCAAAACTAAAATTTGTTAGAATCATAGTAGTTTGCAAGGCGAATTAGAAAAACTTGAAATCGTCCTTTTCGCTTCCGCTTTTGGGCGAGGCGGGCGGAAGGGGGGTTCAGTCTTTGCCCTTCCGCCCGCCGAGCCAATCGCGCGCAAAATCAGTTCGGATATTTTCAAATACACACCGCAGAAAATACTGGAGGTATTTTTCTTAACTACTTTTACTATCCTTTTTGACGATCGTCCGTAAGGATAGTAATTCTATTTAAAAAAAAGCCCGCTGACCATAACAAAGACCAGCGGGGCTTTTATAAACGGTTTATAAATTAACGAAGGATTGGGACTACTACTGAGCGAGAAGCGCGAGTAGTCGGGAATCGCCATCTTCAAGTTTTTCCACCCAAACTCTACAATGCTGATTTCTTTTTTTGTCGGCGAGCCTGATTGCTTTAGTTTCTGAAAAGACAATCTTTTGCCCGCGATGAACCCGATTCCTCTTCCATTTAATAAGCCATGCTGTAGACATATTTCCCTCCTCCTGTCCAGATTAAAGTGAATTTTCGAAATGGATTGAAGTTGAAATTGGAATTGGAACAGGCATCGGACTCCCTCTAATGGGAATCCAGAGGAGCCAATTGCATTGCGGGCAGAATTCATTTTTCCCGCCCTGATGAATCTCAGACTCGTTAAAATCAGTAGAAAACTTAGATTTACAAATTGGACATCTCATTTTTTCCACCCCCTTCCATATTAAAAAGTTAATGACCTAAAAATTGGCAATTTAATCCAAATTTTAATATAATAATAACATATTTTAAGAAATTTTGTCAATGACTCAAGAATACGAAAATTTAATTAATTCTTTGATTAAAGATGGTTATCTGAAGACGCCAGGGATTATTGAAGCTTTTAAAGCGATAGACCGAGCTGATTTTGTGTTAGAACAGTATCAAAGCGACGCCTATATTAATGCGCCTTTGCCCATTGGTTTTGACCAGACAATTTCCCAGCCCTTGACCGTGGCTTTTATGTTGGAATTATTAGAACCAAAGCCGGGCGAAAAAGTCCTTGATATCGGTGCTGGTTCTGGCTGGACAGCCGCACTTTTAGCTTATTTAGTTAAAAACACCACTGGCAGCGTAATTGCTATTGAACGCATTCCCGAACTCAAAGAAATGGCAGAAAAAAATGTGGCTAAATATAATTTTCTTGAAAAGGGGATTGTCAAAGTTATTAGCGCTGACGGTTCCAAGGGTTATAGAAAAGAAGCGCCCTATGATAAGATAATTGCCGGAGCCGCGGCCAGCGGCGACGTGCCCATTTATTGGCGAAAACAGCTGAAAATCGGCGGCCGGATTGTGGCGCCTGTGGAAAACAGCGTTATTGTGATTGAAAAAATTAGCAGAAATAAATATAGCCAAAAAGAATATTTCGGATTCAGCTTTGTGCCATTAATTACCGAAAAGGCTTGACATTATTAACTAAATGCCATAATATTAAGACAAATCCGCAGACAATCCCGACGTCAAAGAGTCGGGACCCCGACTTAAAAACGTCGGGGGAGGCATCCCGCAAAGCGGGAATAATTCCTCTCGAGGATATATGTATCTTTGAATTTCTGCGGGTTAAAGCCCGTTTTTTATTTTGTATATATGAAAACTCATCAGCAAAAAGCCAGACAAATAGAAGAAGGGGACAAACTTTTGAAAGAAAACAAAAGTTTGGTTTTTGTTGATTTTAGCGGAGCCGGCGTTGAGGATTTGAAATCACTGCGGAGAATTTTGAAGGGTTTCGGCGCTAAATTAAAAGTAATTAAAAAGAAACTGATGAGAATCGTTTTTCAAAGAGAAGGCATTAATTTTAATCCCGAACAATTTGAATCGCAAGCCGGCATAATATTTACCGATAAAGACGTTTCGGAAATTGCCGCTCCGGTTTATAAATTTTCGAAAGGAGTTGAGAAGAAAGGTTTCAAAATTTTAGGTGCTTACGATATGTCGGCTAAAAATTTTATTGACACTGAAACAATAATAAAAATCGGCCAACTGCCGGCAAGAGAAGTTCTGCTTTCCCAGTTGGTCAGGGTGTTATCGGCGCCAATTAAAATGTTTTTATATGTTTTAAGCGAAAAATCAAAAATGGTCGAGAAATAAAATTTATAAAAATATGGCAAAAAATTTTGACGAAATAATCGAAAAAATAGAAAAATTATCAGCTTTGGAATTATCCGAATTAGTTAGGGCATTAGAGGAAAAATTCGGCGTTTCCGCGGCAATGCCGGTGGCGGCTGCTGCTGCGGCAAACGGTGGCGCGCCTGCCGAAGAAAAAACTTCTTTTGACGTTATTCTTAAAGCGGTTGGCGACCAAAAGATTAACGTGATTAAGGCAGTTAAAGAAGCAGCTGGCATTGGCTTAAAAGAAGCTAAAGATTTGGTTGAGGCAGCGCCAAAGCCGGTCAAACAAGGCCTTAAAAAGCCGGAAGCCGAAGAATTAAAAGCAAAATTGGAAGCAGTAGGAGCAACAGTAGAATTAGCGTAATAAAGAAGGCGCCCTTGAAAAGGCGTCTTTTTTATTTATACTATTGGTAAAGGGGCGCATAGTTTAATGGTAAAACGTCGCATTCACATTGCGAAGAGTATAGGTTCGATTCCTATTGTGCCCACAAGAATCTATTTGTATCCATTTTTATCTATGGAAGCTATCAATGTAACCGCCGCAATTATTGAAAATAACGGTAGATTTCTTATTGCGAGACGAAAAAAGGGAAAACACCTTGAAAATAAATGGGAATTTCCTGGCGGGAAAATCGAACAGCAAGAAACACCGCAAGAATGTTTAACTAGGGAATTAAAAGAAGAATTCGGTATTATTGCAGAGATAGCAGATTTTGTAGCTGAAAACGTTTTTGACTATGGAGATAGAAAGATTAGATTATTGGGTTATCGTGCCAAGTAT
>Ga0210042_1000623_pt1 | contig 31404 bp, 26 predicted proteins | sample CryGeymeta201518_FD_183982 | JGI IMG/M metagenome (GOLD analysis project Ga0210042, IMG submission 183982) | Groundwater microbial communities from Crystal Geyser aquifers in Utah, USA - Crystal Geyser metaG 2015-18 (SPAdes) (version 2) | ecosystem: Environmental > Aquatic > Deep subsurface >... | reverse complement strand
TTCCCTTATGCAGGAAAACCTTGGCTACGCCTGCATCGCCGAGGTTCCCTGCGTGGTGGTAAACGTGATGCGAGGGGGCCCTAGCACGGGGCTCCCCACCCACCCTTCGCAGGGGGATGTAATGCAGGCGAGGTGGGGGACACACGGGGATCATCCTGTGATAGTCCTTGCGGTCTCCTCGGTTAAGGACTGCTTCGACATAACGGTCAAGGCCTTCAACCTGTCAGAGGCATTTCGTGTGCCCGTAATCATCCTTTCCGACGAAGTCGTGGCCCATACAAGGGAGTCCTTTGCCTTGCCTGAGGCTCTTCCGGTGATTGACAGGCCGAAACCCAATATGCCGCCCGAATGGTATATTCCTTACGCAGACAACAGCCGCGGGGTTCCTCCGATGGCGGCATTCGGTGAGGGATACCGCTATCACGTAACCGGCCTTATCCACGATGTCAGAGGATTTCCCACAGAACGCGCCGACGAGATAGATCCTTTCATGAAAAGGCTTTTCCGAAAGATTACACAGGGCTTTGAAGAGATAATCCTGAGTGATTCTTACATGACAGAGGACGCGGATGTCTGTGTGATAGCCTACGGCTCTGTTGCCAGATCCGCCAGAAGGGCAGTTGTGGAGGCAAGGGCGAAGGGGCTGAAGGCGGGGATGCTCCAGCTTATTACACTATTTCCCTTTCCAAGACATGTGGTCGAAGAGGTGCTCGCCGGATGCAGGGCGGTGATAGTGCCTGAGATGAATATGGGGCAGATAAGCCGGGAGGTCAAAAGGGTAAACAGTACGGATTGCCGCGTCGTGAAGCACAATCGCATTGACGGCGGATTGATAACCCCCGGGGAGATACTTGGACGTATCCTTGAGATTAAGTAGTGTCCATCCGTAAATGGCTATTTTGTGCCGATTTCGGCGTTGGGCTCAAATTTTAATCCTCAAAATGCCTCCATGTATTCCTGCGGTTAAAATTATCGCCCGCCTTGAACTCGATAAAACTATCTCATTTACGGATAAACACTAAGTAGCGGGAGGGCTCTATGCCTGAGGAGATAACTAAACTTATTCACAAATATCTTCGACACGACAAGAAGTTTCCCCATGTATGGTGCCCGGGGTGCGGTAATGGCATAGTGTTGGGCTCCCTCATAAGGGCCATAGATAAGATAGGTCTCAGCAAGGACGATATAGTAATGGCGTCAGGCATAGGATGTTCAGGCAGGATGCCGGTATATGTGGATTTTAACACCCTCCACACTACTCATGGGAGGGCCTTGACCTTTGCGACAGGCATCAAGCTGGCAAAACCTTCTCTGAACGTCATAACGGTTATGGGTGACGGCGATGCCACGGCCATAGGAGGAAACCATTTTATCCATGCGGCCAGAAGAAACCTGGACTTGACGGCCATTATTATAAACAATCAGATCTATGGTATGACAGGAGGCCAGTTCTCCCCCACAACTCCCTATGGGAGCGTTGCCACCACCTCCACGTGGGGGCACATAGAGCACGCCTTCTCTATCGCCGATTTAGCGGTGACGGCCGGGGCGGCGTTTGTGGCCAGGGGAACGGTTTACCATGTGCAGATGCTCGATGAGGTGATTGAAAAGGCGATAAGGAAGAGGGGCTTTGCGGTCGTTGAGGTCATGAGCAATTGTCACGTGCAGTTTGGAAGACGCAATCAGATGGGGGATCCCGTGACCATGCTCAAGTGGTTTAAGGAAAGCGCGGTACCCGCGGAGAAGGCTGCCGGCATGGGGCATGACGAAATGAAGGGAAGATTTACGATAGGGATACTTGCAGATGAGGAAAAGCCTGTCTATACCGAGCAGTACGGAAAGATAAGGGAAAGGGCAGTGGCGGCGGCGGCGGAGGAACTTAAAAAGTGAGCGGAAGGCGATATGAGGTGAGGCTTAGCGGTTCGGGAGGTCAGGGGATTATTATGGCCGCCATTCTCCTTGCGGAAGGAGCTGCGGTTTATGGGGGAAAACAGGTCGCCCAGACCCAGAGTTACGGCCCTGAGGCGCGGGGGGGAGCGAGCAAGGCGGAGGTCGTAATCAGCAATGAACCTATTGACTATCCCAAGGCCCTTGTTCCAGATCTCCTGCTCGCGATGAACCAGGCATCCTGCGATCTTTATTCAAAGGATATCAAGCGCGAGGGCATCATAATCATTGATTCGACCAATGTCGGTCAGCCTCCGCCGGGGAGGACCATTGCCATTCCCTTTACCGGCATAGCCAGAAGGGAGATCGGCAAGGAGTTTGCGGCCAATATGGTGGCACTCGGTGCCGTCTCCTGCCTGTGCCCGGAGGTGACGGAGGGTGCCGTAGAGGCCGCTTTGATGGCGCGGGTTCCGCCCGGAACCCGAACTCTGAACCTGAAGGCCTTCAAGACAGGAGTAAAGGAGGCCCGCAAGATTGATACTGCAAAGCTGAGGCATCGTTATCACGGCGAGGAAGCGGAGGTATGAGCAGTCGCAAGGCCGGGGAGGTTTTGCTTCTATAAGCTCCTCGAGTTTAATGTGGCGCCCCATTTCGCCATAGGGGACAGGGGTGTTTGGCGGATTAAGAGGACTAAAATTATGAGTAATTTAAGTACATTTCTTAAAGCCGGGCTTCTAGGGGTCTTTGCGGTGATCCTTGTGGGGATCGGCTCTTTGGCCTGGGTTCAGGTAAAGCAGGGTAGACTTATAAAGGAAATTCAGAATACTGATGCCATCGCTATTGCCGCATCAAATCTCCTTGGTCAAGGCCTTCAGATGGGACAGGCCACGCGTAACATATTGCTTGAGCCCAAGAATCCTACTGCCTACAAAAATCATGAAGTGGCTGAGAAATCGTTCAGAGAGCTTCTGGACCGAATCGCTTCTCTGGCTGAGGGCAGTTTGTCGGCCGATAATATCCGTTCTTCATTGGAAACCATCATAAAGCATTTCGATCAGGATATTGTTCTCCAAAAGAAGATTCACCTGCTGTCACAGACAGAAACCGCCGAGGCAATAAAAACATTGAACGACCTCCAGACACCTCTTTGGAGGCAATACCGAGCTGTCATGATGGGACTAAGAAAACAGGCAGAGGAGGATGCCGTTACCATACGCGCCTGGGCTGATGAAATGGCCGGCTTTATGAGAATGATAATGACGGCTCTGGCTCTGCTGGTTCTTACAACTGTTTTATTTGTCCTTGTTAAGACAATGAGGTTTTTGTCAAAAATTCGCTTGCATGGGGAAGGCGTGCTTGATGCCTCGGAGCAAAGCGCCCTGAGTGCCGGCCGGGTATCTGAGATCAGCTCTTCGCTGGCACAGGGAGCATCAGAGCAGGCGGCAGCACTGGAGGAGACCTCTTCTTCAATCGAACAGATGGCTTCAGTGACGCGTAAAAGCGCAGGCAACGCCTCGGAGGCAAACCGCCTCATGGGAGAAGTAAATGAAGTGGTCGGCAGGGCGAACCGGTCAATGGTTGAAGTGACTGAATCAATGCACGAGATATTCAGCGCATCTGAGGAGACTCAGAAGATAGTTAAGACTATTGATGAAATAGCTTTTCAGACCAATTTGCTTGCACTCAATGCCGCCGTGGAAGCGGCTAGGGCGGGGGAAGCCGGCTCCGGGTTTGCGGTGGTTGCTGATGAAGTGAGAAATCTTGCCCTGAGAGCTGCAAACGCCGCAAAGAATACTGCCACACTGATAGAAGGTACGGTTGTCAAGGTCAAGCAGGGATCTCAGCTGGTGGAAAGGGTCAATAACGAGTTTCAGATGGTAGCCCAGAGTGCCTCCAAGTCGGGCATTCTTGTAGCCGATATAGCCGGGGCGACCGAGGAACAGGCCAATGAGATAGGCCAAATAAATAAAGCCCTATCTGGGATTGATCAGGTGACTCAGCGAAATGCCGCCGATGCGGAGGAAGCGGCCTCCGCGTCCAGACAAATGAATGCTCAGGCGGGACAGACCAAGTTATACATTACAGATCTGATGGCGCTTGTAAGCAACATGACTGTCTCATCTGACGGACCCTCCGATATGGCGCTTTCAAAACTGCAGCCGGCTGATTAAGGTTCCATGATCAGAGTTTTAATGGGTCTTTATGACTACAGCACTTAGCATCATAGACATGCAGAATGACTACTTTCCAGGCGGAGCAATGGAGGTTGCAGGCGCTGAGGCCGCCTCCGCTAAAGCAGCGGAGTTGATTGAAAGCTTCCGCCTGAACGGCAAACCTGTCATTCATATACGGCACATCGCTGCTCGTCCCGGAGCAACGTTTTTCCTGCCCGGCACCCCCGGTTCGGAGATCCACGCCTCGGTTCGTCCCCATCCGGGTGAGCCTATTTTCCAAAAGAACTTTCCGAACAGCTTTCGCGAAACGGAATTGCTTGCTCATTTGCGTGGTGCGGGGATTACCGGACTTGTGATCGCAGGAATGATGACCCATATATGCATTGATACAACTATCCGTGCCGCGGCTGACCTTGGTTTTGAGTGTTTTCTTGCGCAGGATGCTTGCGCAGCAAGGTCTCTGTCTTTCAACGGTATTTGTGTTCCGGCAGAAAGTGTTCAAGCCGCTTACCTTGCCGCTCTTAACGGTTTGTTTGCAAAGGTAATGCCTGCATTTGAACTGTGCTCTCAAGCGTGCCGGACGCTTGTATGCTGAGTGTTTTATTCTTCGTTGTGCGCTATTCGGGCATGAGGGTCGGGGGGCTAACGGATGGTTTCTTCTACGGGCCATGCTCAAATGGGGCACAACGAAAATGAAAATGCCGCATGTTATTCCGGCCTCGATCCGGAATCCAGGTCGTCATTCCGGCGAAGGCCGGAAAAAGGACTGGATACCGGCCTGCGCCGGTATGAGACGATGGATTTTCCTATAAAAGCCCGGGAAGCGTATCGCGATAGCTTGAAGAGGCCAACGGGCCTGCGAAAAGAGAGGAACAGATGACCAGTGATTTCAAAATCCATCCTATAGTGATGGGAACGAAGGTATTCGACAAGGGCATGATGACTTATCAGCACGGTTACGGCCGTGAGTATGCAATCCCCATCTACTGCTGGTATCTGGAGGGTGGCGATAGGAAGATCATTGTTGATACCGGCGAGATGAGCCCGATCAAGTCCAAGGACAGGGAAGAGAAGATCGGCGGTAAGATATATACCTTTGAGGATGGACTGGGGCGATGGGGCCTATCGCCTAAGGATATTGATGTCGTCATCCACACCCATCTTCATAACGATCACTGCGAGAATGATTTTAAATGCGTAAATGCCGAGATATTCGTTCATGAAAAGGAGTTGGAGCGCATCCACAACCCACATCCCCTGGATTTTCGGTATCTTGCCGATTATGTGGAGGATGTTGAGGAAAACGGGCAGATAAGGATCGTCTCCAGGGACGGTGAAATCATTTCCGGTATAGAGGTCATGCATACTCCAGCCCACTCGCCTGGAGGACTTACTGTTTTTGTAAATACCTCCGGGGGCAGGGCTGCCATAACAGGCTTCTGCGTAATCATGGAAAACTTCCATCCGCCTAAGGAAGTCCGAGCAATGGAGATGGAGGTTATTCCTCCCGGAACCCATGTCAATGCCTATGAGGCCTATGACATAATGCTTAAGGTAAAGGAGGCGGCCGATATACTCATACCGCTCCATGAACCTGGATTTGCCTCTGTGGAGAGCATACCTTGATGCGCGAAAGGCGGTATAAATGAATCGGGAGCTGCTGAGGGAAGAGGCCTTGCGTTACGGCGCGACCGCCGCTGTCTTTATCAAGGCGCCTTCCATATCCGTTGAAGATGAGCTGGTTGAGATGTGCAGGGCGCCTGGGTGTGCAGGCTACGGCAAGAGCGCCAATTGCCCGCCCCATGTCATGGGGCCTAGGGAGGCAAAGTCTTTTATAGCCGGCTTTGAAGAGGCCCTTTTCTTTAAACTTGATGTGGAGCCTGTGCTTCTTTTCTCAGATGAGAGGTTCAGGATATTTGAACTGATATTTCGTATAGCGGCAGGGCTTGAAATAAAAGCCCGCTCCTCCGGATTCAAAAAGGCAAGGGCCCTTGCTGCGGGCTCCTGTAAACCGGTCTTCTGCAATGACGAGCCCTGCGATGTTCTTTCCGGCAGCGGCGAATGCAGGCATCCCTCGCTTGCCAGACCCTCCATGGAGGCCCTTGGCATAAACGTATTCAAGCTCGCTCACGGGGTCGGTTGGCCTATCCACCGAATGACAAAGGTTAGCAATCCCGGGGAGATTTCTTCGGCAATGGTGGCTGGAATCCTGCTTTTCAGCATTTAAATAGCTGGTTTTTCGCGCCGCTTGCGGCGATGCGGTTTTTGTCCTCAAACATTGACCGCAGTGTTTGTATTGATTTGCAGTGGGAATATTCCGTGCCTGTTGAGCAGGAGCCGCATTCCTATTCCGACACATAGGGAAGGGGCCATATTCTGAAATAGTCCCGGATGCGTATCCAGACCCCAACAAGCCCCTCCGGCTCGAAGATGATGAAAAGTATGATGAGGCCTCCGAAGACAAGATCTTTTACCGGGCCTAGTATGATAGTGATGTTGGGATCATAGACCTGCGCCAGGAAACTCACGCTCTGGTCAAGCAGTACGGGCACAAGGGTTATAAAGATAACTCCAAACACAGTTCCCACAAGCCTTCCCAGCCCTCCTACAAGAACCATCGCAAGTATTATTATGGAATGCAGAAAGCTATAGTCTCCCGGTATGGCTGTCCTAAGGAGTCCGGCAAAGAGTGCACCGGCGACGCCGGCATAAAATGAGGCCAGCCCGAAGGAAAGCAGCTTGTATCTGAAGATGGATATACCGATTATCTCAGCGGATACGTCGTTATCCCGGATGGCGATAAAGGCCCTGCCTATCTTCGAGCGTGTAATATTCTTAGCCCCCCATATAAGGAGAAGCGTCAGACAAAAGAGGAAGATGAAGTAGGAGAGGTTTTTCTCAAGGGATATGCCCAGAAAAAAAGGAGTGGGGAGTTCAAGACCCCTTGTGCCCTTTGTTACGCCCTCCCAGTGAATGATTACGTAGTCAATTACGAACTGGAAGGCAAGAGTTGCTACCATCAGGTAAAACCCCTTGATCCTGAGGGACGGTGTGCCCACTATAATACCCAGGGCCGCGGCTGAAAGCCCGGCTGCAGCCACAGAGACAGCAAATGGGATACCGAAACGCGTTATAAGAAGGGCCGAAGTATATGCCCCGGCGCACATGAAGGCAGCGTGCCCAAGCGATAGAAGGCCGGTGAATCCTACTAGCAGATTAAGCCCGACAGCGGCGATCAAGTTGATCAGGATGAGGTTCATGATGAAATAATGATACTCGTTTGCCCCTATACCGGCCAGCGATCCGGCCACCATAAGACCCGCGAGAACCATAAACGCGGCAAAGCAGAACCTCTTGAACCTGGTCCTGAATATCCTCTCATCCTGCCTGTAGCCGAATACGGCGTTGGAGGAAAAAAGATCATTATAAGTCTCCGACACAGATTTCAATGTCATACCTCCTCTATCTTAACAAGGCCCTTGAAGGCGGATGCCCTTCCGTCTTCATAACGTATCTCGATATCCAGATTATGGCTTTTCTTAGTGCTGTAAAGGTCTTCAATAAGCGCCTTGTACCTTTCGCTTACAAATGCCCTTCTTACCTTTTTTGTCCTTGTAAGTTCCCCGTCATCCGGATGAAGCGTCTTTATGAGTATCGCAAAACGCCTTATCCTTATGTTTGCGGGGAATCTCCTGCAGATGGCTTCTATCTCCTGCCGGATGAGGGCATAGACCTCCGGCCTCTGGGAAAGATCCTGTATGGTGGTGAAGGACATTCCTCTCTTTTTCGCCCAGTTCCCTACATTTTCAAGGTCAATGCTTACCACCGCTACGACAAAAGGCATTCCTGCCCCGCATACAATTGCCTCGTGTATGTAAGGGCTGAACTTCAGTCGGGTCTCCAGGTCCTGGGGAGCGAATCTGGTGCCGTCTGCCAGTGTCATCACATCCTTTGCCCTGTCAAATACATAAAGATGACCGTCTTCACCGAAATAACCGGTATCGCCTGTCTTGAGAAAACCCTCCGGGGTGTAGCCTTCCCTGGTGGCCTTTTCGTTCTTGTAGTAGCCCAGGTGCGTGTTCTTTCCCTTGACCAGGATCTCTCCTGCCTCCGATATCTTCACCAGCACGCCCGGGATAGGGACACCGACGGTCTCGGGCCGGACATCATCACCACTGTGGGTGGTTGCGATGCCAGAACACTCCGATTGGCCGAAGACCTGTCTTAGATCAATTCCCAGGGCCTTAAAATACTTGAATACCTCGGGAGATATAGCGCCTCCGCCGGTTACAGCCATCTTTACCCTCCCGAGGCCCACTTTGTTTTTGAGGGGACGCAGCACAAAGAAATCCGCCAGGGGGCCGACGATTGCCGTCAAGATGCCGGGCTTGCTGCCTGCCAGTTGCGCTTCCGTCTGCTTCATGGCCGTTTTCATGGCAAGTCTGTAGCAGGAACGCTTGAAGAAATCGGCGTTATCCATGGCCGCCTGTATGGTTGAGATGATGAGTTCCCAGACCGCGGGTGTGCCGCCGAAATAGTAAGGCTGAAGCTCAACAAGATCCTTTCTGAGCGTCTCGGTCTCCTCCGGAAAGTTGTAATGGGCGCCCACAGTGAGGAATCGCACCACGTTGTAGAGTTGCTCGCCGATCCACGCAAGCGGTGCCGCGGAGAGCAGTTCGTCTCCCCTGTTCATCCTCACCACCTTCCCGTAGCTCTCGGAGGCGAAGAGGAGGTTTTCATGGCTCAGGACGGAAAGCTTGGGCCTTGCGGTAGTCCCTGAAGTGGTAAGCATGATGGCGGGTCCTTTGGAATCTATATCGGCTGCCCTTTTAGCAAGATAGTCCCTCCCGCCCTCTCCTTCCATTCCCATGCCCGTTTCGGTAACATCCTCAAAACGCATGAAAAAGGGATACTGCCTGTAGTAGTGGCTCATGCCCCTGGAGTCCCATACTATGACGGCCCTGACGGTGGCCTTTATCTGCTCCCAGATGGATATGATCTTATCGGCCTGTTCCTGATCGCGCAAAACCAGGATGGTTGACTCCGAATAGGTTACCAAATATCTTATCTCTTCGGGGAGGCTGTCTGGATAGGCCCCTGTAGGAATCCCTCCGGCGGCCATGGCGCCGAACTCTGCTATAATCCATTCCGGCTTGTTGTCTCCGATTATGAGAAGATTCTGTCCTTTCCGGAAACCGAGAGCAACGAGTCCCAGAGCAAACCGGCGGATATTTGCCTCAAACCCGGCCCAGGTCATGGGCATCCATATACCGAATCGTTTCTCCCTTATTGCATCCTCCCCAGGCATCTGCGAGGCGTTTCTCACAATGAGGGAAATCAGATTGTCGGCAGGTATGGATTTCATCTTCATTTCCTCTGCCTTCCGAGGTAGGCCTCTATCACCTTGGGGTGCTCTCTGACCTCATCGGGGCTTCCTTCGGCTATCTTTGTGCCGAAGTTAAGCACGCATACACGATCCGAAAGATCCATTACCGCAGCCAGATCATGTTCGATCCAGACTACCGTCATGCCCATATCCCTCTGGACATCCAGGATATAGCTTGCCATGTCCTCCTTTTCCTCAACGGCCATGCCGCTCATGATTTCATCGAGCAGAAGTATCCTGGGTTTCATGGCAAGGGCCCTGGCCATGTCCACCCTCTTTCTTATCCCCAGCGGAAGCACGCCTACCGGTGAGTAGCGGAAGCCGGACAGGCCCATGAAATCTATTATTTCCTCTTCAATCGCCGCTCTGTGCGATATCTCGTCTCTGACCAGACCGGGGAACCTGAAGAAACTTCCGGTGAGAGAGAATTTCATCATCATGTGGCGGCCGAGCTTAATATTATCCAGGACGGTCATCCCCTGAAAGAGTTCCACCTTCTGAAAGGTTCTGGCAATCCCCAGGGCCGCAGCCTGGTGCGGCTTAAGACCTATGATGCTCTTTCCTTCAAAAAGTATATCGCCTTCCTGGGGTCTGTAGTGGGCGTTTATGCAGTTTAGGAGGCTTGTCTTTCCCGCTCCGTTGGGGCCTATTATGCAGAGGATTTCTCCCTGCCTGACAGAGAGGTTTATGTTATTTAAGACCTGAAGCCCGCCGAAGGAAAGCCTTATCCCCATTATCTTGAGAAGCCCGTTTTTTTTGAGGTGCTCTATAGCCATCTCTTTCGTCTCTTGTAACGTTTGGCGTCCCTGTAGCTCCTGCGGGCCTTTTCCCCGGAGCCCAGGTAGAACTCCCGGACATCCTTGTTCGCCGCAAGTTCCGAGGCCTTACCTTCAAGCACTATGCGTCCAAGCTCCATTACATAGCCCCTTGAGCCTATTTCAAGAGCTGCGCTTGCGTTCTGCTCAACAAGCATTACGCTTATACCTGATTCATTAAGACGTTTGATGATCGCAAACAGTCCTTCGGTTATGAGGGGCGCAAGCCCCAGAGAAGGCTCATCCAGCAGCAGGATTCCGGGCTGAGTCATAAGCGCCATTGCGATGGCAAGCATCTGTTGCTCTCCTCCCGATGCGTAACCCGCTTTCTTCTTGGCAAGGCCTCTAAGCGGAGGAAAGTATTGATAGGCCTTTTCCATATCCGCCTTCACGTTTCGGCCCCGCCCTGAGAAAGCGGCTGCCCTGAGGTTTTCATCTATGGTGAGATACCAGAATACGGGCCTATCCTCCATTACGTATGTAAGACCGTGGTGTTTCATGATCCCTACGGTATCCACCCCTTTAATGGATAGGCCGTCAAGGGTAATATCTCCCTCTATAATCTCGCCGTCGTAGAAATCAATCATGCCTGCAACTGTCCTTAGAAGAGTGGTCTTACCTGCACCGTTTGCTCCGATTATGACCAGGAGTTCTCCCTTTTCCAGACTGATGGATATGCCGTTCAGGACAGAGATTACGTCATGATAAACGACCCTGAGGTTCTCGACGGCCAGCATCGCTAGACCCTTTCTATTCGAACGGTACCAAATAGACCGTAGGGACGGATGAGCACAACTATCAGGAGAAGTATATATGGGGCTACTTCCTTGAATCCTGTAAATCCCAGGGGTTCGATGTAGGTCCCTACCAGAGACTCGCATATACCAACGATGATACCCCCTGCAAGCGCCCCTCCAATGCTGTCCATGCCTCCTATGAGTACCACCGGGATAGCCCTGAGACCCACGATGGAGGACATGGTTGAAAGGGCCCCGAAGTTTGAAATCATTATTCCCGCAACTGCAATACAGGCTGATGATGCAGCCCAGACTACAAGGAGTATCATCTTGGCGTTAATCCCGAAGGCCATTGCCTTTGCCTGATTTTCCGAGGTGGCCCTGATTGCAAGCCCCCATTTCGTCCTGAAGAGGAAAAACATCACGATGAAGAAGGTAAGAAGGGCCATAATGCCTGCCCATAGAGGATCAGAGAGAAAAAGGAGTTCCCCTGCATCAATAGAGATGTCCGGCAGCTCCAGGAAAAACGAATAGCTGTGGGAGCCGAATATAAGCTGGAGGCAGGCCCTTATGAAAAAGGCTAGCCCCAGTGTAATTATGGTCATTGCGATAGGTGATCTGCCTATTAGAGGCCTTATTGTTAGTGTCTCGATAACGGCGCCTGCGGCGGCTGCTGCGGCCAGCCCGAGCGGTAAGGCAATCAGAAAGGGAAATTGAAGGTCAAAGAAAAAGATGTAAAACAGGAAAGAGCCTGTGACCATAAATTCGCCTACGGCGAAGTTGAATGCCTCCGATGCCTTGTAAACGATCACTATGCAAAGACCCAGGAGGGAATATACAAGCCCCACCAATATGCCTGATCCCAGCGCCTGAAGAAGATCGGTCATTAGCTGCCCACAGCTTTGTTTTAGATTTAGGGTTGAAACCGCTCCCTCGCTGTCAGCCTGAACCTCCGGCATGGGTATGTGGCGATTCAGGACAGGCAGGAAGCAGGCCCCTCCAATTTAACAGCCCAGGGGGGCACTGCATCTTTCCCTACCACTTTATCTCGTCGCTGTTGATCCAGTCAGTGATAGGATTCACGGCCCCTGTGGGCACCATCGTTTCTCCCATCTTCACCATCTTTACGTCTGCCTTGAAAATCTGCATCATTGGGATGGTGTGTGACTTATAGGAGAACTTCTTTCCTCCGAACATGCCCTTGTAGTCCCAGACGAGATTATCCAGGGCCTTCTTAACTCCTTCCCTGCTGAGGTTACCTGAGTTATCGGCGTCGGTGAGAACCTTCTGAATCATAAAGGCATAGGTAAGTCCCTCCAGATAGAGAAACATGTCCTTGATGGAGTCTTTGTCTTTGACTCCCCTTTTATATTCCTCGGGCCTGTATTTCCGGGCGAATTCGTGGGCAAGCTTAACTATTGGATTTTCCATGGAGGTTTTTGCCCTCGGCACCGCATCCAGGAATGGCCTCGTGGCAACGCCTATATAGCCGTCATAGGCCTCCTGACATACCAGAATGGACATCCGGTTGGTGGTGTAGTGGGTTCCCATGAGCTGGACGTTTTTAATGACTTTTTTTGCCGTCTTAAAGAATATGGCGGTGCAGCCGGAGGCCCCTGAATAGCCGTGATAGATGACATATTGAGCCTTGGCCTTCCTGAGCTGCATGCACTCGTTAGTGGCGTCAGTTGCGCTGTAAGGGTATTCTATCTGTGCAACGACTTCGAGACCTATTTTCCGGGCATAGGCCAGTGACTCAGGCAGCCCGTCCTTGCCCCAGGCTGTGGGGCTGTAAACCATGCCTACCTTCGGTTTGCCCTTGGCCTTGTGGTTATCTTTGATCCACTTCATCAGTATCTTGAGCTGATCTCCGTAAGTGGCCCCAAGCGAATAGTAGTAAGGATATTTGGATGGGCCCCCTTCAGCACCGAATATCTCAGTCGAGTAAGACCCGTCAAGCCACGGGATCTTCTCTTCCTTGTTTACTTTGTCGGCAAGGGGCTTAAGCCCTCCTGTAATATATCCCGTGGCAAGGATGAATTCATCTCTACTTAGCTCTGCGCAGTACTTGTTGAAATTGGCGACCTCCACTGTAGGGTCATATCGGAAGTCCTCAAGAAACCAGGTGATCTTCTTTCCGTTAACGCCTCCGCCTTCGCCGTTTACCCAGTTCATGCCGTCAATATAGCCCCATCCGAATTCAGGAAGGGCCCCTACCGGACCGCTCATGGGAAACTGCGAAAGGACCTTGATATCTTTTGCTGAGACAGGGGTTAAGGCAAGAAATGCGATTGAAAGGATTAATGAAAGGCCAACAAGCAATTTCCGATTCATCTTAAAACCTCCTTACGGCAAGAAGTGGTTATGGAATTCGGCTCTAATACTTATCGTCCCGTACTTATGACTATACTGCTGTTTCATCACCTCCTTTATCAGCGCTGCCTGATATGATGTCTATGTTATAGACTAGCCAAAAATAAAATAAACTTAATAATGTGTCAATACCTAACCTAATATATCCTTATGTATTGTCCTTTTAATGTTTGATTCCATAATCTTTTATCTTTAGCAGCAGCATGGGCCGGCTTAGCTCCAGGAGCTTTGCAGCCTGACTCTTGTTCCAGCCGGTCTTTATCAAGGCCCGTTGAATGAGTGATTTTTCAAGCCCCCTGGTGGCCCGTTTGATGGATAGATCATCTGGTGCTCTGTTCAAATAAGGTCCTTGTGCCGTTCCTCCGAGCCCCAGATCATTAGGGGTAATCCATTTTCCTCGCGCGAGTAACACTGCCTTTTCCATAATGTTTTCTAATTCCCTTACATTGCCTGGCCATTGGTATTCCATAAGGAGGGGAACAGTTTCAGAGCTTAAGCCTTCAATGCTCTTGCCGAGCTTTGCGTTAAAAAGCGATATGAAATATCCCGCAAGAAGAGGAATATCTCCCCTCCTTTCCCTAAGGGGAGGAAGATGTATTCTTAAAACATTGATGCGGTAATAAAGGTCTTCCCTGAAGCGGCCCTCGGCTGTTTCTATATCCAGATTTCTTGATGTCGCGGTTAGAAGCCTTACGTCAACCTTGACCGCGTGTGATCCTCCGAGGGGGGTGATCTCTCTTTCCTGGATCACCCTTAGCAGTTTGACCTGCAGAGGGTATGGAAGTTCCCCTATTTCATCCAGAAAGAGCGTTCCGCCGTTTGCCTGCTCAAAGAGGCCCGGCTTATCCCTGACTGCATCCGTGAATGCACCTTTCTTGAAGCCGAAGAGTTCGCTTTCCATAAGGCCGGAGGGAATTCCTCCGCAGTTTACCGTTACAAGGGGATATTTCGCCCTTCCACCGCTTGAGTGGATTGCCTTTGCAATCAGCTCCTTGCCGGTCCCGCTTTCTCCTGTTATGAGCACGGTGGTGTCATGGTCGGCCACCGTCTTGACCAGTTCAAAGACCCGCGCCATGACCTCGCTTCTGGCGATGATATTGTTAAATGAATATTTTTTTTCAATCTCGCTTATCCGGGTCCTGAGCATCGTGTTTTCAGCCTTAAGCCTTTCTCTTTCCTCGGCCTTCTTAAGCGTGAGAAGCACCTCATCCGTCTTAAACGGCTTGGATATATAATCATAGGCGCCTTTTTTCATTGCCTCCAGTGCCGTTTCGAGAGTTCCATAGGCGGACATCATAATATAGGTCTTATCGGGGAATTTCTCCCTTGCCCTCATAAGGAAGGTCATGCCGTCCATCCTCGGCATTCTTAGATCGCATAGAATGAATTCGAAATCCGTTTTATCCATGAGATCGAGGGCTTCCATACCATCGGCTGCACTTCTGCTTGGATAGCCTGCCTTTCCGAGCATTAGTTCAAGCATATGACGCATGTTCTTTTCATCGTCCACGACCAGAACCCTTTCGCGGTTCATCTACTTTTCCTTTCATCTAAATTTTTCATTTGATGCGCTCTTTATATGGAAATACATCGTCATACCGGCTCAGGCCGGTATCTTTTATGCCTAGATTCCGGACCGATTCTGGAATTACGTGCGTCATTTTCATCCTTCGTTGCGCCCTGTCCGGGCATGAGGACTAGCCGGATTTTTATGGAGGCTCCGCCCTCTGGTGATGCCGTTGCAGCAATGCTTCCGCCCATGGAGGTTATGATTCTATAGCAGACCCAGAGCCCGAGGCCGGTTCCTTTTCCCGGGTCTTTGGTGGTGAAAAAAGGCTCGAAGACCTCTGACAGAATCGCCTCCGGAATTCCCGGGCCTGTATCGCTTATTTCTATGTTCAGGTTTGACTCCTCCTGCCATGTCCGCACGTTAAGAGTCCCTTTTCTTTCCATGGCGTCGGCAGCATTCATTATGATGTTGAGGAGTACCTCCCGTAACTGCCCGGGATCCCCAAGGACGTTATCAGTCCGGGCCTCAAGGGATGTCTTAATCTCGATGCCGGAAAGCCAGGGCTGGCCGGCCAGGAATTCAATGGTCTCATTTATGATCTCATGAGCTTTTATGACCTCCCTGGTCGGGGGGGAGGGTCTTGCTATGTTGAGCATCTGCCTGATGACCCTCCCCATGCGCCCTATCTCGGCTCCCGCCCTGTCAAGCAGATCGAGGCGCTCCGATTCAGTGAGATTTCCTGTCTTCAGAAGCTCGAAATATCCTGCAACAATTCCAAGAGGATTTCCTATCTCATGGGCGAAACCTGCAGCCAATCGTCCTGCGGAGGCTAGTTTCTCGCTTCTTACCATCTCATCTCTTGCCCGTTCTATTTCTTTATTTGCCCTCTCGAGGGAGGCAATGTGACCCCTGAGGCGGGCCTTGTTTTCCTCGAGGCGGGAGAGTATCCCGCTCACTGCGGCAAAAAGCCGGTCTATCTCATTTGCGGGTGCGCCTCCCTTGGGGTCTTGCGTCCTCAAGTCCTCGATTCCGGATGCCATGGAAAGCAGTTTCCTTACGGGCGCCACGACGACCCGTGAGAAAAGGTACATGCCCGCAAGTACTAGAAAGGCGGCATAAAGGGTGAGGAAAAGGAGGAAGGTTATCTGCCTTGCCCTGAGGGCTTCGTATGTCTCACCCAAATCGCATCCGATGGTGACTGATCCCCATTTAAGAGCCGGTGAAGAGATGGGAGAAGACATTATCAGACGCTCAGGTGAAAACCATACCACACCCCAACGGGTTCCGTAAAAACGTTGAGCAACGGATTTTGTGGAAACGGCCTTCAGGCCGTCATGTCTTGCCTCCTGAAGGGCGCTCCCCCACTTTCCGATGATCTTTTCATCATCGGTATCAGAAGCCCTTAGCAGGACCGTGGTAAAGCCGGACGAATGAAGCTCTTTTTCAATAAGTTCCATAGATTTGGAGGAATCACGTTCATAGGCGTTACCCTTAATGCTCCCGGATATCAGGCTCAGCAGAAGGAAGCCCTCGCGCACCTTTGCTGATAGGAGATCAGCTTCGGCGATCTTTATCATAACAATGTCCACAAGGAGCATCGCCGATACAATGAGTATGACAAGGATGGCGAGCACCCCTGTTTTGAGTCCCTTAAACGGTAGTATCTTCAATATGCTTTCTCCGTCAGTAAAGGAGGCTTACATAGAATCTTTCGATGTTCTTTCCAAAGAATAGATAGATAATGGTGCCGAGGGATAAAAACGGTCCAAACGGAATCCTCGCTCTCATGCCCTTTCTTGAGAAAGAAAGATACAAAACGCCTATCAGGGCGCCGGATAAGGAAGAGAGAAAAACAATCATCGGAAGCGCCTTCCACCCCATCCATGCGCCTATCATCGCAAGGAGCTTTATGTCTCCTCCTCCCATCCCCGCCCTGCCGGTAGCGGCATGGTAGAGATAGGCCACAGCAAAGAGCCCAAGCCCGCCGGCAGCCGCCCCAATCAAGGAATCAATAATGGAGTTATGAGGGAGCAGAAAAGATGCGGCAAGGCCTGCTATGGTTCCCGGAATCGAGATCGAATCCGGTATGATCTGATGCTCAAGATCAATAAAACTCACAACCACGAGAGCAAGCAAAAAGACAAGTAACAGCAAATATTGATAAGTTAAGCCGTATCTGATAAAAAGCAGAAAAGAGATAGACGCGGCGAGGGTTTCAATTGCCGGATATCGCCACGAGATGCGGCATGAGCAATGCCTGCACTTGCCGCCCAGAATGAGATAACTTATGACAGGGATGTTGTCATAGAAATGGAGGCGTGTTCCACAGCCAGGGCAATGTGATGGAGGGCTTACTATGGATTTGCCTTCAGGAAGCCTGTAGATGCAGACATTGAGAAAACTTCCGAGGCAAAGACCTAAGAGAATGGAAAGGATTACTCCGAATACATGCGGGATCATCATCGAGCCTTTCAATCGGACTGCGGCACAGTTAGTGTCCATCCGTAAATGAGATAGTTTCGTCGAGTTTAAGGCGGGCGATAATTTTAACCACACTAATACATTAAGGTATTTTGAGGATTAAAATTTGAGCCCAACGCCGATGAAAATAGCCATTTACGCATGGACAGCATGCACTCAAAATCCGGGGTAGGATGCGGCTTCAGCCGCACCTACAGAAGCTGATTCCTAGCCTCCATGTCCTTATCTGCGCAAAGCTACCCCGATTATTGAGCTGATACCATGGATACGAGTCAATTCCACCATCTTAGAGACCCTTCAGCCTATTTGCAATACCGGCTTTGAAGGCGACTTTTTTTAGGGAGGCAGATATGGCAAAAGGAGGTTCCAGAGAGGCGGCGAAAAAAACCGCGCTTATTTCGATCAATCCTCAAAATCCGCAGCAGAGGCTTATTGACCGCGTTGCAAAGACCCTGGATGAAGGTGGTATCATTAGTTATCCCACAGACACCTTCTATGGAATCGGATGCGATCTTTACAACAAGAAGGCCATACAGACCGTTTACCGATTGAAGGGCCGCCAGCTCGATAAGCCCTTTTCCTTTGTATGCGACAGTCTGAAGGAAATCAGCGTTTACGCCAAGGTTTCCGATTACGCTTACAAGACAATGAAGAGGCTTCTTCCGGGGCCATACACCTTCATCCTGGAGGGGACAAAGCTGGTGCCCAGGATAATGCTTACAAGACGCAATACAGTAGGCATAAGGATTCCCGACAACAGGATATGTCTTGCGATAGTAAGCACCCTGGGAAGACCCATAATAAGCACCAGCGCCGGCTATGATGATCCTGTGTCCATAAGGGAGGCTTACGGCAACTTACTCGATGTGATCATTGACGGTGGAATCCTCTACCAGAACCCTTCAAGCGTGGTCTCCCTTATTGACGACATTCCGGAGGTCTTAAGAGAAGGCAAGGGCGATGTCAGTAGTTTTCGCTGAGGATTGATCCGGGAAGGCCTGTCCAGAGATATGAGATTTTTGGAAAGGTATGAGATGATAAAAGCCTTGCTACCTGCTGAAGCATTTTTGCTCCCAGGAGATCAAAGATGCCGAGCCCTTTTTTCTCGGGATATACTAAATCTACCTCTCCCTTTAGACCGGTAAGTTCCTTCGCTGAATTTACCGCGTCTTCCAAGCTCCCCAGGATGTCAACCAGGCCCAGTTCCTTGGCCCTTTCGCCGGAGAAGATTCTCCCGTCGGCAATCTCGTTGACCTTTTGAGCAGGCATATTGCGGCCCCTTACCACCTCTGCCACAAACTGGCCTCTCACATCGTTCATAAGATCTTGGATCAGTTGCCTCTCTTTTTCCGTAAGTTTCCTGTGAGGCGAGCCCATGTCCTTATATTCCCCTGCCTTGAGAACCTCCATCTGAATGCCGATCTTGTTGAGCAAATCCTCTACTCTCATGAACTGCATAAGAACCCCGATGCTCCCAGTTATGGTTCCGGGGTTGGCTACTATTACTCTTGCAGGGGCTGCGATATAATAACCGCCTGAAGCGGCGACGGCCCCCAGGGATGCAACGACGGGCTTAAGAGCCGCCAATTTCTTTATCTCGGTGCAAATCTCCTGTGTCGGACCTACAGCTCCTCCGGGGGAGTTGATTCTGAGGATCACAGCCTTTATGGCGTCATCCTTCTTAAATCTTATCAGGTCGCAGACTATATCCTTAGATTCCGTGATGACCCCCTCCACGGGGAGTACCCCGAAGCGATTGGCGGCAAGTGAAAGGAAGTTTCCCGGCATGAAGGTCATCCAAAGGAAACCTGCCGCAGCCAGTATCAAACCCAGGCCTGCAAGGATGGCCACGGACATTAGTATCGGATATCTTCGTGTCTTTCTATCCTTCATTGTTCCTCATATTCGATAGCATGAAGAGTTAGCGTTTCAGGCCATCCGCGTGGACAGTTGCTTAAGCGTAATTATCCGCAACCCGCTATTCATGCACTTGCCGGCAGGAGTCCATAGCTTTAATGCGCACCTGTTTATGCAGCGCCGGTGCCTACTGCGAAGCCCTTGGGCGTAAGACCGGTGGAGGCCGGGGTACCAGCAATCTTTGCAAGAAACGTATCGCCAAGAGTCTTGATATGCCCGTCAATGTTATCGAAGTAATTGTAGTGCAATTGCTCTTCGTCAATGATTGTCTCGAATACCTTCATGCTGATGCTGTCTCCGTTTTCCCGGCAAACGCCGGCGAACTTGTTGTAAACGTCAATGGTGTTGTCTTCCAGCTTGGCATCGAATGAAAAGACATCTTTAACCTTCTGGCCTTTTTGAACTTTTCCACCGTGTTCGGTGACAGGTTCTCCGGAGAGTTCTTTTACACGTTCAGCAAACATCTCTGCGTGGCGCATTTCGTCAATTCCGATGAGCTTGAGTTTTGCTGCAAGTTCTCCGTAGTCCATGTTGTCAAGGTTGTAGTGCTGGTTCATGTATTGATGAATCGCAAGCAATTCCATGGCGCGTGCCTTATTTAGGACTTCAATGATAGCCTTTGTCCGCTCTTCCCTTGATTTCTGAGCCATAACAAAACCTCCCTGTAAGATGAGTTGATAAAACGGTTAATAATATCCACTTTGACCTGGCACTCTATTCCTTGGCAGTTTTACCCAAAGCGGAAAGGCGGGTTCCGTGCCGATAATATATATGACCCACTATTGCCGGTTCTCAAATTTCTACCTAGTGTCCATCCGGAAATGAGATAGTTTCGTCGAGTTCAAGGCGGGCGATAATTTTAACCACAGGAATACATTGACGTATTTCGAGGATTAAAATTTGAGCCCAACGCCAAAATCGGTGAAAATAGCCATTTCCGGATGGACACTACCTATTATCTGTGACAATACTACTATGTGAAATAATTTAACTTTTGAACGTGCCTTGTCAAGTGTCATTTGGATATAGGCTATAATCAATAGAATATTTGATGAGTTTGGCCTCTTTGCAGGGACCGGGATAATTATGCCGGAGAACACGGCGGCGGACATCATCGTGGAGTTTGGTTGCTAGTAACGAACGCTCATGCCCTTTTGGGGCACAACGAAATATGAAAATCACCCCCACCCCTTCCTCCCCCGTCGAGGGGGAGGCGTTAAGCGAAGTGGCATTTTCATATAAAAAGAGAGTAGTTGGGCGATGCCGTTAAATTCGGTAGCAACGCGGCCTCTCGTCTGAGTAATATCAGGAGCGGAACATGCCAAAAAAAAAGGACTTGGTTAATCTTGCCCAAGTCCTTTTTTGTTAATGTACAAATCCTATAGGGGCTAAAGTCTGAATCCCCTTGGCTTCGCTCTTTTAGTCTTCCTGAGAACGGCGTTCGGCGTTCATCATCTCTTCTCTGAATAGGTCCCCGAGGTTGGACGTAGCCTCCTGTCTGTTGTTGACATAGCTCTTGTAGCCGGCCTTCTCGTCCGGTTCGTCCAGTTTGCGTATGGAAAGGCCTATCTTCTTGTCATCCTTTGAAACATTTATGACCTTGGCCTGTATGACATCGTCCACCTGGAACCGAGAGGCGGGGTTTCCCCTCTTGTCCTTGGGGATCTCGGAGATGTGTATTAATCCTTCAACGCCTTCTTCCAGTTGAAGAAATATACCGAAATCCGTCACATTGGTTACTGTTCCCGTCACCCTCGTGCCTGGTCTATACCTTTCCGGTATCTCATCCCACGGATCGGCTCCGAGCTGCTTGATACCGAGTGAGAACCTCTCGTTTTCCTTATCAATCTTAAGGACTATCGCCCTGACTTCCTGCCCCTTCTTGTAAAGTTCGGAGGGATGCTTTATACGGCGGGTATAGGAAATATCGGAAATGTGGACAAGCCCGTCTATTCCTTCATCAATACCGATGAAAATACCAAACTCAGTAATATTCTTGATCTTACCTTCTATAATCGTATCAACTGGATACTTCTCAGCAATTACATCCCATGGATTAGGCTCTAGCTTTTTCATGCTCAAGCTTATTCTCTTCTTGTTAGCATCGATATTGAGCACCATGGCCTCGACCGTGTCTCCGACTGAAATAAGCTGGGAAGGATGCCTTACCTTTCTGGTCCAGGACATCTCTGACACATGCACAAGGCCTTCCACTCCTGACTCAACTTCAACAAAGGCTCCGTATTCGGTTAAACTGACCACCTTACCGGTTATTCTTGTTCCTACGGGGTATCTGGCAGGCACTTCTATCCATGGATCATCGGCAAGCTGTTTAATGCCTAAAGAGACACGCTCCTTTTCTCGATCAAAACTTAGAATCTTTACCTTGATCTCGTCTCCGACCTGATGCATTTCCGAAGGATGCCCGACCCTTCCCCATGACATGTCAGTTATGTGGACGAGCCCGTCAATTCCTCCGAGATCAATAAAGAGTCCGTAATCAGTGATGTTCTTTACTATTCCGGTCACAACCGCGTCCGGTTGCAGAAACTCCAGTGTCTTTTCCCGTGCCTCCATACGGTCGGATTCCAGAATCGCCCTTCTGGAGAGCACGATATTGCCTCGTCTCTTGTTATACTTTACAATTCGGAAGTCAAATTCCTTTCCGATCAGGGAATCCATGTCTCTTATTGGCCTGAGATCAACCTGGGAGCCCGGCAGAAATGCGGGCAGTCCGATATCAACCGACAACCCACCCTTGACCTTGGAGACGATAGTTCCTTTTATGGAACCGCTCTGCTCATATATGTTCTTTATCTGATCCCATATCTTCATCTTGGCCGCTTTTTCTTTGGAGAGTCTTACCTTGCCTTCGTCGTCCTCTCTGCGCTCAAGGAGCACCTCTACCTTCTCACCTACCTTGATGGTTACATTACCTTCCGGGTCGGTAAATTCGTGTATGGGGATATGACCTTCCGTCTTATATCCGATATCTACTAGGACGTAGTCTTTGTCAATGTGAACCACTTCACCCTCTATGACCTCTCCCTCCTGCATTGTCTTGAAGCTTTCCTCATAGAGTTCAAGAAAACTACCTCCCTCTTGCACCGTTTCTGAAACAGGGCTCTGAGAGCCTTCTGAAGAACCTTGTGGGCCATTAATACGGATGGCACTATCTCCTGCTACACTGGCTGATGTTTTTTCCATTAACACAACTCTCCCTTCGTCATTTTGCCCTAAACGCCAAGCCTAAATAAATATCTCTATCAGATGCATCAGATAAGATCAATATATTATTTTGCCGCCGCCCGCAGTATTTCAAGCCCTTTATCCCTGAGTTTGCTTGTGATCTCGTCCAATACCTCATTGATTGTCATTGAGGTGGTGTCAATTATCAGCGCTTCTCGTGCCGGTCTAAGAGGCGCTATCTGTCTGGTTTCGTCCTGCCGGTCCCTTTGCACCAATTGCCTGACTACTGTATCTCTATCAGTAGATTCTCCGCGCGAGAGCCTTTCGGCGTAACGTCTTTGAGCCCTCATCTCGGGAGTTGCCGTAAGGAAAAACTTATGTCTTGCCGATGGGAATACCACCGTTGCCATGTCTCTTCCCTCAGCAACCACATCCCTTCCCTGCGCGATTTTTCTCTGCAGGTCGCGCATGGCCTCTCTGACCTCCGGCACAGCGGAGATATCAGAGGATAGGAGGTCCATCTCGGGGCTCCTGATAGCGGCAGATATGTCTTCTCCCCCCAGAAGAATAACCGGGGGAAGCCTTGATGTGCCAAATGACAGAGGGATGCACTTGCAAAGGGTTGAGAGTCCTTCTCTGTCGTTTTTGCCTACGCCATATCGCTTCGCAGCCAGGGCTACCGACCTGTACATTGCCCCTGTGTCCAGGTAAAGGAAACCCAGCATCCGAGCCAGCGCGCGGCTTATTGTGCTCTTACCGGAGCCGGCAGGCCCGTCAATTGTTATTACCTCTCCAGGGATCATGGAATCCTATCCGCCCTCCCTCAGCGCCTAGAAGCAGCCTAAACACCTGCCGAGGGCTTCAATGAAACGCCTGTTTTCATCAGGCAGCCCGACACTGATCCTTATATAATCGGAAAGACCGAAACTGTCCATTGCCCTTACGATCACGCCCTTTTTAAGAAGTCTTTCATAGAGGGGTTTGCCGCCGCCGGGGATCCTTATAAGGAAGAAGTTTGTCTGAGTGGGAATATATTCAAGCCCCATGGCATCCAGCGACTTATAGAGATACCGAAGACCTTCACGTACTATTGATAGCGTTTTTTCAACGAACTCTATATCGTCCAGGGCCGCGGTCGCTGCGGCCTGAGCAAGGAGATTGGCGTTAAAGGGCTGCCTTACCCGGTTCATGTAATCAATAAGGGCGGGAGAAGAAAAGCCGTAGCCGATTCTAAGTCCGGCGAGGCCGTAAAGTTTTGAAAATGTTCTCAACGCTATCAGAGTTGGGTTTTCAGAGAGCAGTCTGATTCCGTCTGCCGCTCCCGCCTCGGTTACAAACTCTATGTAGGCCTCATCAAGTGCGACGACTATATCCCCCGGCAGGGCCTTCAGAAAAGCGGCGATCTCCTCGTGCTTCAGAAGCGCGCCTGTGGGGTTGTTGGGATTGTTAAGGAATATTACCTTTGTTTCACTTGTTACCTCCCTGAGCATCGCATCAAGATCAGGCCTGGAACCTGAAAGGGGAACTGAAGTCATTGTCCCGCCGGCTCCCTTGACGATCTTTTCATAGACCAGGAAAGTAGGGAAAGCCTGAATCACATTATCGCCTGGAGAGAGAAATGTCCTTACGATCAGCTCTATAATCTCATTTGAACCGTTACCAAGGATGATCTGCTCCGGAGGCACTCCAAATTTTTCTGAGAGCTTTTCCTTGAGGTAGTACCCGCTTCCGTCGGGGTAGCGGTTGAGAGACCCCAATTTTTGCCTTATGGCCTCAACCGCCATGGGTGATGGCCCTATGGGATTTTCATTGGAAGCCAGTTTTATGGGGGATCGGATGCCAAGTTCCCTTTCCAGTTCCTCTATGGGTTTTCCGGGAGGGTATGGAACAAGCTCCTCAATTCCTTGCCGTATAAGATTTCTCATTTTATAAATCCCTTTTCTAATCATAAATGGGAATAACGGAAAGGGCTTATAACTCATGATAAATAAAAAGTAAACAACCCATTTGCCGAATAAGAAGGGTTGCCCTGCGCTCCTCATTGAATTTAGGCTTGACTTGTAAAAAAGGATTAACTATGTTTGCCCGAATGGCCACGGTAACCGGTTTTTTTCGCTTACGTTTAAATATTGAAGAGGTTGGAATATGAATAAGTCCCAATTGATTGAAGCCCTCGCTAAAGCTGAGAACCTGCCTGTCAAAAAGGCCGAAGAGGTGGTAAATACCTTTTTCGGCGATATGGAAGAAGCCCTCGTAAAGGGTGAGCGGGTTGAAATAAGGGGGCTTGGAAGCTTCAAAGTAAAGAACTATGACGGTTACACGGGACGAAACCCCAAGACTGGTGAGATGATCAACGTCGCTCCCAAGAAACTTCCTTTCTTTAAAGTGGGAAAAGAACTGAAGGAAAGGGTAGATATAGAGCAATAGGCTCTGAAGCCTTGGCCGTGCTAGACGGGGAGCTAGCGGTGCCCTGTAACCCGAGATCCGCTCTAGCGGGGTTGAAAGTCCTTCAGGAGAATGGGGCTATGGAGTTCAACCGACTGCCTGTGAGACGGGATGGACCTCACGTGACATCCGCCTGTGAACCCCGTCAGATCCGGGAGGAAGCAGCGGTAAGCAGGAACGGTTGTGTCGTGATGGTATCTATCCCCAGGCTCCGGAAGAAGGTGACTTCAGATGCGCCTTTCGACTGGGGATGCACGGCCAAGGACTTTTTGTGCTGCACACGGCCTTTTCCTTATTAATGACTACAGTGGACTTCCTACCCCAAAGCCAATCCTCAGAATGGATACATTCCACTCCATTAAGGCTGGAAATTAAGCATCTTGCTTCTGAAGCAGGTTTGCGACATGCTGTTTTTACCAGGATGGGCGGGACAAGCGAAGGCAGGTTCAACAGCCTTAATGTCAGCTTTGCAGTTCAGGACGATCCCTCCCGGGTCTCAGCCAATATCGAGATAATAAGAAAGGCTATTGGGGCGGACAGAATAGTTGCCATGAGGCAGAACCACGGGCGCGGGGCTGTTGTGTTTGGTGGTGATGATACCTGGCCGCCGGGCGGTGAACCCGTAGCCGACATACTTATGACCAAGGCAAAAGGCGCTGCCCTTATGGTCAAGGTTGCCGATTGCCAGGGCGTTACACTCTATGATCCCAAAGGTGCTCTGGCTGTTGTGCATTGCGGCTGGAGGGGCAATGTCTCCGACATTCTCGGCTATGCGGTAAAACAGATGGAGTTAAGGCTCGGGGCGATACCCTCGAGGCTCATGGCGGCGATAAGCCCTTCGCTCGGACCGTGTTGCGCGGAATTTCTCGAATATGAAAAGATATTCCCGCCGGACTTCGAAAAATATATGGTGGGGCAATGCCACTTCGACCTTTGGGAACTCAGCAGAGGGCAGTTGATGAAGGCCGGCCTGAAAAGTAAAAATATCACTGTTGCCGGAATATGCACAAAATGTAGGAAAGATTACTTCTTCTCTTATCGCGGCGAAGGAAAGACAGGGAGGTTTTGTGCCTCAGCGATGCTTATTTGAAGTTAAAGTTGAATCGTATCATCTTAATAATTGGTTGTAATGAGACTGGATTCCGGCCTTCGCCTGAATCCATCACCGTTCGAGAAGAAGCAGTCACCACGGTTTATTGAGAAGATAAGGGATATCACTGTTAATTATGGTTAAAGGAGGTTTAATTAGAATGCTAAGGAGAATCATTATGATGTTCATTCTTTTTTCCCTGGCGGTTCCGGGGGTAGCACCATCGGCAGAAAAGACAAATCCTGTTGTAATCCTTGAGACTTCAAAGGGAAAGATCACACTGGAACTTAATCAGGAGAAGGCGCCAAAGACCGTAGAGAATTTTCTGGCCTATGTTGCCTCCGGTCATTACAACGGAACCATCTTCCATCGCGTCATACCGGATTTTATGATCCAGGGTGGCGGCTTTGACTCCCAGATGAGTCAAAAACCTACGAAACCCCCGATCGTAAATGAGGCGGATAACGGTCTGCTGAACTCCAGAGGCACCATCGCCATGGCTAGGACGTCTGACCCTAACAGCGCTACGGCTCAGTTCTTCATCAACGTAAAGGACAACAGCTTCCTCAACCATACCGGTAAGAACCCCAGAGGATGGGGGTATGCAGTTTTCGGTAAGGTAATAGAAGGAATGGATGTGGTGGACTCAATAGTGGGGGTCAAGACAGGCGCCAAGGGCATGTTCAGGGATGTGCCGCTTGAGGAGATAGCAATAAAGTCGGCAACCATCAAAAAGTAGGGTTATCACCCAGGCCCAGCCATCTTCTTTGCTCTTGCGAGTACCACACGACAGGGTATGGCTCGCGGCTGGGGCCTGGGAATGGCAGTCCGGAAATGGCCATGCCGTTATAGGTAATCCCTGTTGTAAGACAGTCTTCTGCGATTCCGATGTCGCAAAGATCAGTAGTTACGAATTCAAGAGCTTCAGGATCAAATTGCAGCCCTTTTTCCAAATGAAATTCCATTTTCCCTATCCCCCACAGACCTGAACTTATGGGGACAAGGTCTTCTCCCGCATAGGGGAGGGTAGGGGAAGCAACCGATTTTATCCCTATTTTGTCAAGGCCCATGAATCTATCCTTCAATTCAGGCTGAAGCGGAGGGGGTACGAAAGTGAGCAGGAGTTTTCCGGCGTCATATATCTCCATCTCGAAGACGCCCAATCCGTCCTTTCCGCTCCCTATTCCGGAGTAACAGCCGAAATGATTAACTGACATAAATCCGTCCCAGGCTGATCCGAACTTCCCCATGAGGTCATTTATTTCGGAGCTTTGTCCGTACCACAAATCTGCAGCCGCGCTTTGGGGTGAAGATTTTATACCCAGGGCCTCCAGCTTAGCGCATTGGCTTCTGGCTTCAGCGGCAATAGCCCTTATCACGTTAAGGGGGATATTGCCGCAGAATATCTCGCAGACATATCCCTTAAGCTTTATAATAATCTTCATGGAAGGACCTGTCCCGGAATTCCGTTTAAAAACGTCCGCCTGCTTTTATATGAAAATATGCCCACAGCCTTGCCTCCACCATCAGGGGTGAGGAAAATGGGAAGCAGGGAGACGACATGGGTGGGGGTGATTTTCATCTTTTGTTGTGCCCTATTCGGGCATGACCCTTAGTAACGGACAGGCCCGTAGATACAACTTTTGCGACGAAAAGAGTTTATCCCGGTCTTTTAAAACGTCCTCTCATATCGTCTGCCAGAGAGCAGAGCACCGGAACTATGACAAGGGTCAAGAGAGTTGCTACTCCAAGCCCGAATATTACAGCTACCGCCATGGGCCCCCACCACTGGGATGATTCACTTCCGACCTCCAGTGTCAGCTTCCGGAAATCAACGCTTACGCCGGCAGCCATGGGCAGAAGCCCCAGTATGGTGGTGATTGCGGTAAGCATAACAGGTCTGAACCTCACGAGGCCGGCCTTAATGAGGGATTCCCGATAAGAAAGCCCCTTGTCTCTTAGTTGATTGGAATAATCTATAAGAACAATGGCGTTATTGACCACAACTCCTGCAAGACTGATGACTCCGATTCCCGTCATAATGATTCCGAAGGCCGTATCAGTTACCAGAAGCCCCAGAAATACTCCTATGAGCGAAAGCAGTACGGATGTGAGGATGATCAGTGGAGTGGCTACTGAGTTAAACTGGGTTATCAATATGATGGCTATCAGAAATAATGTGGCCGCAAATGCTTTGATCAGAAAGGCCTGGGCCTTTTCCTGCTCTCTTTGCTCTCCGGTAAATCTGAAGGAATATCCCCTTGGCCATTCTACCTGTTCCACAAGTCTCTTTTCAATGTCCCTTATTGCGTCATTGGCAAGCCTTCCGGACACATTTGCAGATACTGTGACAACCCTTTTTTGATCAAGGCGCATAATCGCTCCCAGACCGCTTGAGACTCCTATATCTGCTACGCTTGTAATGGGAACGGGTTCTCCTGCCGGCCCTGAGATGGTAAGTCTTTTAATGGATTCTAAAGATCTTCTGTCTTTCTCAGGGAGCTTTGCTATGATGTCGTATTCGTCTTTTCCCTCCCTGAATACTCCAACCTTGGCCCCGTTTATGGCCGATTTTACGGTAGTGGCTATGGTCAAGGTGTCGAGATTGAAAAGAGCCGCCTTTTCCTTGTCTATTCTTACTGTTATCTCGGGCTTTCCCCTTACGAAGTTATCCTTCAAATCAACAATGCCGGGGATTTGTTCTATGATCTTTCTAGCCCTCTGGGCAAGTTCGCCCAACACTACGATGTCCTTACCTGATATTTCAAGGTTTACTGGCGGTCCTGTTGGAGGTCCCTCCTTTTCCTTTTCCACCTGCACCTCTGCCCCTCGTATGTCTTTCAGAAGCCTTGTACGCAATTCGTCTACAATCTCAGATGAAGGCTTTTCTCTTTCGTGAAAATCCTTGAAATCAATTACTACCCGGTTAATATGAGTGCCTGTGCCGCCTTGTGAAAAGGGGTCTCCACCTACCGCTCCGACGTTTGCTATTATGTAATGTATGTCCTCATACTGCGCCGCCGTCTTTTCCACCTGAGCCACGATGGCGTCGGAGGCGTCAAGATTGGTGCCCTCAGGGGCCTTTACGGTAATATATGCCCTTCTTGGCTCTGTCTCGGGGAAAAACTCCGTTCCTCTTCCGAATGCGCCGTAGGAGGCAACAGAAGCCAAAAGAAGGGCAAAGGCTGAGAGTACCAATATGAGTCTATGATTTAGAGCCCACATGAGGAAAGAAAGATAGGTCCTAATGATCAGACCGTCCTTTCTTGATCTTTTGGTTTCTATCGTTACTCGCTGGTAACGCGCTGAAAGCACGGGATTTATTGCAAGGGCTACAAACAGGGATGCCGAAAGAGCCATAATGAGAGTAATGGGAAGGTACTTCATGAACTCTCCCATTATCCCAGGCCAGAAGATCATGGGGAAAAAGGCGCCCAGGGTGGTTAAAGTGGAGGTTATGACCGGCCAGGCAACTTCGTCCGTTGCAGCGGTGGCGGCTTCAAGGCGTCCTTCGCCTTCCTGCATGTGCCTGTAAATGTTTTCCACTATGACAATCCCGTTATCAACCAGCATGCCCAGGGCCAGTATCAGCGAAAACAGCACCACCATGTTCATTGAGATGCCCGAGCCCATGAGGAGTATGAAGGTTATGAACATGGAATAAGGTATTGCCAGAGCTATAAAGACAGCGGATTGCCCTCCTATGAAGACGAAGATCACAGCCAATACCAGCAAAAGGCCGGAGAGTATATTGTTTTCAAGGTCTGCCACCATGAGGCGTACATCGTTTGACATGTCGGCCGTAAGATCAATTCCAAGGGAAGGAGGAAGGAGCGGCCGCATCTCTTCTACAGCCTTCTTTACCTCATCGGTCACTCGTACAATGTTTTCGCCGCTTCTCTTCTGGACGGCGATTGTAACACTTGTCTTGCCGTTTATGCGTGTGCGGGTCAGTGGGTCCTTGTGGGAGTCGGTTATTACCGCCAGATCCCTAAGGTATACAGGTTTTCCGTCCCTGACAAAGGCCACTATGGAAAATATCTCCGAGGGGTGTTTGAAGTCCTCCGGGACCCTGACAAGGTATTTGCCCTCACCGATATCCATGCTGCCGCCGGGCATGTTTACGTTGCTTCTTGTTACGGCGCTTATGAGGCTTGAAAACGGGACATTGTAGGCCCCGACCCGGTCGAGATCGAATTCCACATGTATCTCCCTTTCAAGACCTCCCGAAATGGGGGCATCCAGGACCCCCTGGATGGACTCTATCTTATCCTTCAGATCCTCTGCGAATCTCTGAAGCCTTCTCAGACTGAAATCCCCCGAGAGCACCACCCTTATAACCGGCAGGTCTGAAAAATTAACCTCTTTTATTACCGGATCGTCCTTTAGATCCGCCGGCAGGTCATTTTTTGCCTGATCCACCCTGTCTCTGACCTTTTGGAGTGCGTCGTCTATGTCAACTGAAGGAAGAAACTTGACCGCCACGGTGGATATGTCCTCTGCGGATGTTGAGCGTATCTCTTCAACATCTGCGATCCCCTTAAGTTTTCGCTCAATGGGGATGGTTACCAATTCCTCCATATCTGAAGGGGATACGCCTTCGTATGTTGTGGTCACGAATACATAAGGGATGGTGATGTCGGGAAATGATTCTCTGGGAAGGGTTAAGTAAGAATAAGCCCCTGCTATTACAATGATAATAAGAAGCGTCAGAATTGTGGGCTGACGTTTTAGAGCAATTCTGTTGACTATCATTGAACCAGAACCTTTGTTCCGTCTTCCAGCTCTGATTGACCTGCAACTATCAACCGGTCTCCCGGGCTGAGTCCTCCGGTTATCTGCACCCTGTCCTGCTCTATGATGCCTATGGAAATCGTTCGCGCCCGGGCAATTCCGTTTTTCTCAATAAAGATAAGCCGCTCGCCTCCTCTTTCCACAAGAGAGAACATAGGCGCTGAGAGGGCATCCTGAGCGATTTTTCTTATCAGGGCGACCCGCGCAATCATCCCGGGCCTAATCTCGTGGTGGGGGTTTTCAATGACAGCCCGCACAGGGAAGGTCTTGGTCGCCGGATCGGCCTTGAAGGCTATAAAATCAAATGAACCGTGAATGGTCTTACCGGGAAAGGCGTCAATAGTTATGATTGCGTCCTGTCCCTTGCTTACATGGGATACATCCAGTTCAGGCACATTGATGGTGATCTTTACCCTGTCAATGTTTACAAGGTGAACCAGGGGTTTTCCCCTGTCAATGAATTCCCCTTCATCGGCATATACGTAATTGATGTGGCCGTCGGCAGGCGCCTTCACAAAGCTCTTTTCATATTCAATCCTTGCATGCCTGAGGGCGCCTTCTGCAAGGGAATATTCAGTGACGCTCCTGTCAAGCTCTTCCTGGTTG
>Ga0210042_1000619_pt1 | contig 31576 bp, 19 predicted proteins | sample CryGeymeta201518_FD_183982 | JGI IMG/M metagenome (GOLD analysis project Ga0210042, IMG submission 183982) | Groundwater microbial communities from Crystal Geyser aquifers in Utah, USA - Crystal Geyser metaG 2015-18 (SPAdes) (version 2) | ecosystem: Environmental > Aquatic > Deep subsurface >... | reverse complement strand
AAAAGGGGCTACCGGTGTCGGCTATTACAGCATCAACAACAACAACGAACTCATCATTGCCTTAGATGCAATGAATGAAAAATTGATAGACCAAATCATCGTCGCCAAACCGCAAAAGGTCATCACTCTCGACAGCCTATTCACCGGCAACGACCAACTCAAAACAAATACTGTCCTACAAATGCGGGATGCGGGGGTGGATTTCAAGACGATATGAGCCGTGAACTTATAATATTATTGACGCCTTATTTCAGGAGGGGGCATGGCAAAAAAAGATTTAATTTCGATTGGCAGTAAGTCGTTTGAGAATTTGAGGAAACTGAATGAACACGGAGCAGAGTATTGGAGTGCAAGGGATATACAGCCTCTTTTAGGATACACTCAATGGCGTCGCTTTGAAGATGCTATTAAAAGAGCTGTAACATCCTGCAAACAATCGGGAAATGAGCCTACGTATCACTTTGCCGACGCCGGCAAACCGATCGAGGGGGGTAAAGGCGCTGTGCAAGTAGTAACTGATTATCATCTATCCCGATTTGCCTGTTATTTGATTGCCCAGAATGGAGATCCGCGCAAGCCTGAAATTGCCAACGCTCAAAAATACTTCGCTGTTCAGGCACGTAGGCAGGAAGTTTCGGATGCCATTGCAGCCGACATTGAGCGTTTGGAACTTCGCAAGCAGACAGCCGAAGAATTCAAAGCCCTGTCAGGTGCAGCGCGAGAATCCGGCGTACATGACAAAATGTTCGGCGTTTTTCATGATGCGGGATATAAAGGTATGTATGGAGGAATGGGACGCGATGCCATCAAGCAATTTAAAAGAATACCTGAAAAAGAAAATCTCATGGACCGCATGGATACTACAGAGTTAGCTGCAAACCAGTTTCGTATGACGCAGACGCGGGACAAATTAGCAAAAGATAAGGTAAAAGATCAGCAATCAGCCATCAGGACACACGAAAACGTTGGTAAAGAAGTTAGAGACGCCATTAAACGTATAGGCGGCACACTGCCTGAACAGCTTCCCCCTGCTGAACATATCAAGCAGGTCGAAAAGCGTGTAAAAAGCGCTGCTCCTAAACTGGAACTAGAAGAAAAAGATGCAAAGGGATTAATAGGGAAGTCGGTAGAGGAATGAAACTTCACTTTGACGGCAATCAGGAATACCAGATAGAGGCCATCAGGGCTGTTACGGATATTTTTGAAGGTCAGCCTTTAAGCGGCGGAGACTTTGAGTTTTCATTGGCTGATACAGGCTCATTGCTTTCTGAGAACGGCGTGGGAAACCGCCTGACATTGACTGAAGAGCAGATTTGGGAGAATGTAAAAAGGATACAGCAACGCCATGAGATAAAGAGCGAGAACACAGAATTGCAGGGGATGAATTTCTCTGTAGAGATGGAAACAGGCACAGGCAAGACCTATGTGTATCTGCGGACTATCTATGAACTGAATAAGCTCTACGGTTTTAAAAAATTTGTGATTGTAGTCCCGTCAATTGCCATCCGTGAAGGCGTTTTGAAAAACCTGCAAATAACTCATGAACATTTCCAGACCCTTTATGACAAGGTGCAACTCAATTATGACGTGTATGACAGCAAGAAGGTTTCCAATCTAAGAGGCTTTGCTGCCGGCAATGCCATTCAGATTCTTGTAATAAACATTGATTCCTTTGCCAAAGATGAAAACATTATCAACAAGCCCAACGACAAGCTCACAGGCAAAAAGCCCATTGAGTTTATTCAGAGCGCCAACCCAGTTGTAATTGTGGATGAGCCGCAAAATATGGAAACTGACATCCGCAAAAAGGCGATTGAAAATCTCAACCCCCTTTGCACCCTTCGTTATTCCGCCACCCACACCAACCTCTACAATCTCGTGTATTCGCTTAATCCGGTAAAGGCGTATGATTTGGGACTGGTGAAGCAGATAGAGGTTGATTCAGTCGTAAGCGAGAACGCCATGAATGAGGCATTCATTCAGTTGGAGAGGATAAATGCAGCCAAAACCAAAATTACTGCGAAAATAAAGATTGATTGCAATACAGATAAAGGTGTGGTCAAGAAATCCGTTACTGTCAGGGCAGGAGACGATATTTACAAGCTCAGCAAAGAGCGGGAGATTTACAAAGAAGGGTTTATCATTGACGAGATTGACGCAGGCAGCGGCGCTATCACCCTCACCAATGGTTTGACGCTTTCTGTAGGTGAAACGCGAGGGGGGATGAATGACGAGGTAATGAAGTTTATGCTCCGCCGAACCGTCGAAGAACACTTCAAAAAAGAAAAGTTTTATAAGGGCAAAGGCATTAAAGTCCTTTCGTTGTTTTTCATCGACAAGGTCAAGAATTACAGGGAGTATGACACAAACGGCAATCCTGCAAAAGGCAAGTTTGCCGGATGGTTTGAAGAGATATATCGGCAGGAGATTGCCAAACCCGCTTATGGCGGTCTGTTGCCCTATGCGGTTGACGAGGTTCACAACGGCTATTTCTCGCAGGACAGCAAGGGAAAAGTGAAGGATACCGAAGGCGAGAGTCAGGCGGATTACGACACCTACAAACTGATAATGCAGGACAAAGAAAAACTTCTTGACCCGGATACGCCGCTTCGCTTTATATTCAGCCATTCCGCATTGCGGGAGGGCTGGGACAGCCCGAATGTGTTTCAGATATGCACTTTGAACGAGACCAAATCAGAGATCAAAAAGAGGCAGGAAATAGGACGGGGCTTACGCTTATCGGTGAATCAAGACGGCGAGCGGATATTTGACCGCAACATCAACAAACTGACCGTTGTTGCTAATGAACGCTACGAAGATTTTGCAAAGGCATTGCAGAAAGAGATACAGGAAGACTGCGGAGTGGATTTCTCAGGAAGGGTAAAGAACAGGGGCGACAGGCAGAAAGTCAATTTCCGCAAGGGCTTTGAGGCAGACCCGAAATTCCTGCAGATTTGGGATAAAATAAAGTTCCATACCCGATATAGCGTTGATTACAAGACAGATGAATTGATTGCTGCGTCTGCAAAAGAAGTGAAGAACATGCCTGAAATAAAAAAGCCCGCCATTAAGTCAACTAAGAAAAAGGTTTTGATAACTCAGAAAGGTGTTGACGGACAGTTGATAAGCGACAGCGTAAATGACGATTACGGAATCAGGTTTGAAATGCCCGATATGTTAACTTATATTCAGTCAAAGACCGAGTTGACGCGACATACCATCCTAAAAATACTCAAAGGGTCGGGAAGGCTAAGTGAATCGTTGCTCAACCCGCAGCTCTTTATGGACAATGCGGTCAATGTTATTAAAGCGGTGCTGTGTGGGTTGATGGTGGACGGCATCAAATATGAAAAGATCGGCAATAAGGTTTACGAAATGACGTTGTTTGAAGACAATGAACTCGAAATATACCTTGACCGGTTTACCTTTATGATAAACAGCCCGAACAAGACCATTTATGAAAATTACATTCCGCTTGATTCATCTGTTGAAAATCAGTTTGCCAAAGATTGTGAGAGCAGTGAGAATATAGAGTTCTTTTTCAAACTTCCTTTTTGGTTCAAGATAAATACGCCCATAGGCGCCTATAACCCTGATTGGGCGATAGTCTTCAAGGGCGAAAAGAAAATATATTTCGTAGCGGAGACAAAAGGCGACAAGGACCAGGAACTGAGACCCAGCGAGAAAATGAAAATTGACTGTGGTAAAGTCCATTTTGAACAGTTTGAAGATGTAAGGTTTAAAGGACCGATTTCATCGGTTTCTGAATTGGTATAGTTATACGGCAGCAAACCTAAACATGAAAAGTAATACGATCATATTTTATATAACAGACAATGGCTTTGCCCTTGCCAGAAAACTAATTTCTATTATCATGTGCTAAGTGGTCCTGTTCGTAAATATGGTGACGTACCGAGAGGGTCGTAGGGCGGGCACATCAAGGCGCGCGACTGAGGCGTACCCATCTGGTACACCGCGAGGAGCGGAACGCCGATGAAACCGCCCTACGGCACTCGAATGCCGCCGTATTCACGAATAGGGCCACTAAGTGTATTGTTTTCCGCAGCTTTACCCGGGGGCGGGTATTCTCACCTCGGCCGAATGCTCCTGACGGTCGTCAAGAAGTGGAATAACATGATCGGGTTGCTCAACGCCATCGACGGTCACACTCGCCACGCTGCCGTCGCCCGGTTGGAGCACGGTGATGTGGTAGACGGTTTCCCTGTACCGGTAATGCACCTTGAACGCCTCCCAATCGTCGGGCAGACACGGCGCGAAGCGCAGTTTGTCTCCTTCACGCCTCAGCCCAAGGAGTGATTCAAGGATAAGCCTGTACATCCAGCCGGCCGATCCCGTGTACCATGTCCATCCACCGCGGCCAACGTGCGGAGAGACTGCGTATACGTCGGCAGCGACAACGTAGGGTTCTACTTTATACGTCGCTATTTCCTCCCTGGTCCTCCCATGGTTTACCGGGTTGATCATGGCCAGCAGTTCCCACGCTCGACTGCTGTCGCCCAATTGAGCGAAGGCCATCGCGGCCCAGATCGCCGCATGAGTATATTGCCCTCCATTCTCCCTTACACCGGGAACGTATCCCTTGATGTAGCCGGGATTCAGATCCGATTTGTCGAACGGCGGGTCCAGGAGCTGGATCAGGCTATGGTCCCGTCGGACAAGAAGCCTATCCACCGCTTCCATCGCCATGCGGGAGCGTTCGGCATCCCCTGCGCCCGAGAGAACAGACCAGCTTTGCGCAATAGAATCAATCCGGCATTCGGTATTATCTGCAGAACCCAGCGGCGACCCGTCGTCGAAGTAGGCGCGGCGGTACCAGCCGCCATCCCAGCCATTTTGCTCTATATTCCGGCGCAGTTGGCTCGCCTCCCTCTGGCAGCGTTCGGCAAAAGACAGGTCATCATGCAGGCGTGCAATCGCGGCAAACCGCATCAGCACGTCATAAAGGAAGAACCCCAGCCAGACGCTTTCGCCCTTGCCGTGCGCGCCCACCATGTTCATTCCGTCGTTCCAATCACCCGATCCGATGAGCGGCAGGCCGTGTTCGCCTCGGCTGAGGCCCCTCAGAATGGCCCGCACACAGTGATCGTACAAAATCGCCGTTTCATTGGACGCGTGGGGAAGATCGTAATACGAGTCCTCGTCCGGGTTGACCGGGCGGCCTTCGATGAAGCGGACGGTTTCATTTAGAACCCCGGTGTCTCCGGTAGTCAGAACGTAGCGGCACACCGCCAGGGGCAGCCAGAGAAAATCGTCTGAACAGCGCGTACGCACGCCCCGCCCCGTCGGAGGATGCCACCAATGCTGAACATCTCCCTCCCTGAACTGATGGGCCGCGCAGAGGAGGAGGTGTTCGCGCACAAGCCGCGGCTCGGTATGGATGAGCGCCATGACGTCCTGCAACTGGTCGCGGAAACCGAATGCGCCCCCAGGCTGGTAGTATCCGCTCCGCGCCCAGAGACGGCATGCCAGGGTCTGGTAGGGAAGCCAGCCGTTGGCCAGCATGTTGACGGAATGGTCCGGCGTTTCAACCTGCACTGCGCCGAGGGTGTGGTTCCAGTACTGCCAGACTTTTTCGAGCGCCCCGCGAGCAGCAGCAGATTCCCGGAAACGGCGCACCAGGTTGCCTGCTTCATCGGAGTTTCTCCCTGCGCCGAGCCTGAAGATGATCTCCCGCTCCTGTCCGTCAGCGAGATCGAAGGGGACCTGGATAGCGGCGCAGGGGTCCAGGCCGGCCCCCACCCTGCCGGAAAGCCGAGCACGGGTCATCGCAGCCGGTCTTTGAAGCGCGCCGTTGCGGCCGAGGAACTCGGTCCGGTCGCCGGTCACGGTCCGGGTCGCCTCGCCAGCGTCGAAGAAGGCCGTCCGGTCGGCGAACTCCGAGTTATACGGGTTCCGCGCGAAGATCGCTCCGGTTTTGGGGTCGATTTCGGTGATCACCTGCATTGACGTTTTTGGCCGCAGATCTCCCAGTACCCATTCCACGTAACCGGTGGCTGAGAGCCGGCGCGGACGGCCCGATGCGTTTTTCACCTTCATTGCCGTAAATTTAATAGATGCATCCATTGCAACGTAAACCCAGACCTCTGAGCTGATCCCGTCCTCCACGTGCTCAAAGACGCTGTAACCGAACCCGTGGCGGCTGACGTAATGCATCGCCCCGCGGCCCGACAGCGGTGTGGGAAACCAGAAATGGCCGCTCTCTTCGTCGCGAAGGTAAAAAGCTTCCCCGCCCGAATCGCCCACAGGATCGTTGTGCCAGGGGGTGAGGCGGAACTCGTGGGCATTCTCACTCCAGGTGTAGGCAAGGCCGCTCTCTGAGACGACCGTCCCGAAGCGTGGATTCGCCAGAATATTCACCCATGGCGCCGGAGTCACCTGCCGGTGCTCGGTCGTGATGATGTACTCGCGTCCATCAGGGCTGAATCCTCCCAGCCCGTTGAAAAAGATCAGATCGCGGCGGGGCAGCTCGGCGGCCGCGGGTTCTTCGGCGCGATGGGTTCGGGTCGGCGTGAGGCGCGGGACCGGCGTTTCCGCCAGTCGGCGGCGGTGGATCTGGTCCCACAGCGTCCCCCGGCTGTCGGTGAGGATGGCGCGGGCGACCGTTTGCAGCAGAACGCGGTCCTCGTCCGATATCTGCTCTGCGAGCCTCAAAAAGATGCCGCCCGGTCGATCGGTCACATTGGCTTCGATGCCTGCGGCAATCAACCCCATGATTTGTTCCTGGAGCAGTTGCCGATAACCTGCGCGATCTTCGTTCCAGATCACCAGGTCCGCCGCCAGCCCTTTCAAATGCCAGTAGGCGTGGGCCTGTACGAGTTGGCGCACCAGGTCGATATTCATCGGATCTGCGATCTTCACCAGCACGATCGGCAAATCGCCGGAAATGGAATAGCCCCACAGGCCGGATTGCCCGCGGCGGTTCTTGATGAGAACGCTCGCGTCGGCGCGCAGAGAGGAATTGGCATAGATGACGTTGCCGGCAAGGTGTCCATAGAGTTGCGCGTCGGCCTCCGTGGCATTGAGCTGTTGCAGGACCACCTGTCCGTGTGTCCACGCCAGGTCGAGGGCGCGATCCGCGAGGCGCCGATCCTGGTATTTTTCCACGAGACCCATACAGATGTCCCGGGTTTCACCGATGCCGGTGACAATATTTATTGTTGCCGATCTTTCCGGATCAAGGGCTATGCGATACCGGATAGCGACGATCGGATCGAGCACCGAGCCCTCTCCGCCCGAAAGCGCAGCAGACCCGGTCATCGCCCGTGGTTCTGCGATGGTGTTCCCGCGGCCGATGAACTGCATGCGGTCGGTCTCATAGGAAACTTCGCTGGTTTCCGCCCCATGGACAGCCATCAGATGAAACATCCATGGCGAGCGCTCATCGAGGGAGCGGGGGCGGCGGGTGCAGAGAATCGCCTGCCTGTGCTCGAGGATCTCGGTCTGAACAAAAAGATTGCTGAACGCAGGATGCAGCGCGTCCGCAGCAGCCGGCGCAAGGACGACTTCAGCGTAACTCGTGACCTCGATCTCTCTGTATTTCCGTCCGCGGTTAGTGATGGTGATCCGGCGCAGCTCAATATCATCCTCGGGAGAAACAGCGATCTCGGTGTGTGTGTCGAAGTCGTGGTCGCGGCGGCGGAACTCCGCTCGCGCTCCAGAGAAAATCGCTTCGTAGGTGTCCGGCCGTTCGAGCGTCGGCTGATAGGCGGCCGACCAAAACTCCCCGCTCACCACGTCGCGGAGGTAACAAAACGCGCCCCAGTTGTCGCAGGTGCTGTCTTCACGCCAGCGTGTCACCGCGATGTCCTTCCAGCGGCTGTAGCCGCCGCCCGCGTTCGTGATCATCACGTGGTATCTGCCGTTGGACAGAAGCTGCACCTCCGGTATCGGAGTGTTGGGGCTGTTGAAAACGCGCATCGGCATCTCCACCCCACTGGAAATCGCACGAACGTCGGAGATATCGGGGGTCTCCAGATAGAAGGCCGTCGCCCTTGGGATCCGCTCCTGGAGAAGGAGCATCGTAGCCTGGAACAAAGGGTCCGACTCGAATCTTTTCTGCATCGGACGGTCCAAAAGCAGATGGGCCAGTGAGAGGAGGCTCATGCCCTGGTGGTGTGTCATGAAGGACCGGACCACCGATCTCTCTTGCCTGCGTCGTTGACGTGAAGGGGTATAATCGACCGCTTCATAAAAACCATACCGGGCCTCAAAGCCTTCAGCGCTGAGTCGCTGCAGATTCAGACACGCCTCCTCGGGCGCCACCATCAGCGCAAGAGCTGAAGCATAAGGCGCAATGACCAGGTCATCGGCGAGCCCGCGTTTGAGCCCCAGGCCGGGCACGCCAAATGCGCGGTATTGGTAGTTGAGATGGACGTCGAGCGTGTTGTAGCATGATTCCGACATGCCCCACGGTACGCTGCGCTGCCTCCCATACTCGATCTGTCTCTCCACCGCAGCCTTATAGGTCTGGTCGAGCAACGTGTGTTCGTACGTCGGCATCACCAAAAGCGGCATAAGGTATTCGAACATCGAACCGCTCCATGAAAGGAGAACCGGCTCTCCACCGGAGGTAGTGAGCAGGCGTCCCAGGCTGAACCAGCTCTCCTGCGGCAGTTGTCCCTGCGCAATCGCCACGAAACAGCATAATCTCGCTTCCGACGCCAGCAGATCGTAAAAACTTGCGTCCCTCCGGCGCTCCCCAACGTTGTACCCGATAGCCAGCAGATGACGCGCCTTGTCGAACAGGAAATCATACTCCATGCGGGCGAGTTCGCTTAATTGCAGTACGAGGCGATCGATAGACGCAATCCTCTCGCCGGCGCGTTGATTCCCCAGGCCAGCCAGTTCGCGCAGCGTCGGGATCTCATCGGTGTTGCTCACTGTCGACGAAGCGAGAAATGCCAGATCATCGAGGGCAGCCCGGCATTGCCCAACAAAGGCGCGTGCCCACCACGCGGCTTCATTATCCGGAGCCGCACCGAGGGCATCGAGACTAACGACCACTTCAGCGGCGGATGCAGCCAGTTGACCCAGACAGAGCCGCGCAGCGGCGAGCGTCGTTGGAGGGGAATGATATGCGGGCTCGAGATCCTTCCTGAGTTGAGCCAGTCGGACATGAGCGCCTCCCTCTGGAGCCATTGCGGCCGCAGCGTCCAGGAGAATCCTTACTGTATCGGTGAGACCGTCAAATAATCTTGGACTCAGGATCTTTTGATCGGGAAGTGCGAGCAGACCGGGCCGCAATGTCAGCAGGTGGGCGGCGAGGTTCCCGCTGTCCACGGTCGAAATGTACATAGGCAGCAGCGGTTTCAGAGACTGGGTATCATACCAGTTGTAGAAGTGGCCCCGGCGCCGTTCCATGGATTCCATCGTGCGAAGCGCATTCTCCGTACGCTCGATGAGTTGTCCGGCTGAAATGTAACCGAAGTCATAGGCGGACAAATTCGAGAGCAGCGCAAGTCCCATGTTGGTCGGCGACGTGCGATGCGCAACCGTAGCCACGCGATACTCCTGATAGTTATCCGGTGGCAGCCAATGATCTTCCGGGCCGACGAAGGTCTCGAAAAACGCCCAGGTCCTTCGTGAAAGCTTCCGGAGAAAGATAATCTGATCAGCCGTCAGCCTTGCTCCGCGGCGGGTGAGCGGCCGGCTGATCCACCACGCGATAACAGGGGAGGCAAACCATAGGCCCAGCACCGGCCAGGCCACAGCTAACGCGACCGGCCTCGAAAGCGCCAGATAAAGCGCTGCGGCGGTAACGATAAGAGGCGCGATCCACATCGTCCGGCAGAAGTCGGCGAGGCGCCCCGTATGGCTATTAAGGCTATTGCGGTCCAGACCGTTAGACGGATTCCATTCAAGCAGTCGTCTATGCGTTATTAGCATCCGCCACGTGGTGCGCACGATCGCATCCAGAGAGTAAAACGCCTCGTAAGGGAGACAAACGAGCGAAAATGCGGCCTGAGCGAAGCGCCTGAGCGCAGAACGCACTGAGGCAGCGAGGTGCTGACCCGGAAGCGCATCGTCCGGCTTCTGGAACATTTCCAGAATAGAGGCAATCAGGGGAGGGATCAGGATCATTCCGATTGCCGACAAGGTCCAGAACAGGACGGATGGCAAAACCGTCCAGCCCAGCAGTAAGAGGAGCGTCAATGCCGCCGGCACGAGACTGCGCCGAAGGTTATCGAAGATCTTCCATTGGGACAGTCCTGAGATCGGATTCTTCTGAGAACGCGCGTCGGGACCGGGACCAGGCACACCCGACAGCAGCCACCGCGCAATCTGCCAATCGCCTCGAACCCAGCGGTGTCTGCGGCCCACGTCCGCGCTGTAGCAGGACGGATATTCCTCGTACACCATGACATCACTCAACAGCCCAGCCCGTGCATAACACCCTTCCAGAAGATCGTGGCTGAGTATCCGGTTATCGGGGAAGCGTCCGTTAAGCGCCCGCTCGAATGCGGCGACATCATAGATGCCCTTGCCGATGAACGAGCCTTCACCGAAGAGGTCCTGGTAGACATCAGAGACCGCTCGAGTATACGGATCAATGCCCGGCTCACTCCCGCACATCCGAGCATACCGCGACCGGTTTGTGCCCGGCAGGCTGGCGGCTACGCGTGGCTGAAGGATGCCGTACCCGGCAACAACACGCTGCTTGTCTTCGTCGTAGTGTGCGCGATTCAGCGGGTGCGCCATGGCGCCCGCAAACTGACGCGCCGAGTCGCGCGGTAATTGCGTATCCGTGTCAAGGGTGATCACGTATTTCACATTGGATAGGATTTCCGTATTACCGACGATAAGCGAAAAGGGAGGGGAAATTAACTCCCCCTTCCCCCTCTTAAGATAAGAGGGGGCGCCGAAGGCGGGGGCGTTATTCGTCCTGCAGCGCAATAAGGCATTCAGATCCGCAAGCTTCCCTCTCTTGCGCTCATAACCCATCCAGATCCGGTCCCGGGCATTCCATCGTCGAGGGCGGTGAAAAAGGAAGAACGTATCGCCTTTTGCATTCCTGTACTTTTCATTCAGTTCTTCAATTCTCTGCCGGGCCAGCAGCAACAGCGGTTCGTCCTCCGGCAGTGTTTCCTCTGCCGCGTCCTGAAAATCAGTCAGCAGGCCGAAGTGCAGGTTCTCGTCCCTATTTGCCAGAAACCGGACTTCCAGCGCCTCTATCAGGTCCTCGATATTTTGAGCGCTTATGAGCATGGTCGGGATCACGGCCAGGGTGCGCGATTCCGGCGGGATCCCTTTGGAGTAGTCCATTCTCGGCAGCGGCTGCGGAATGACCAGCAATGTCGCAAGCCAGTTCACCACTGCAACCGCGAGCTGACTTGCACACAGCAATGAGAGGATACCGGTCATTACGAGCAGCCCATTGTGTAAGCCATCACTATGCGCCTTCGTCAGTAACCCCCCGGTGAAAATCGCCGTCATGAGCGTGATCGTGCCCAGATAGAGGAGCAAAGGGAACCGGGAACCCGCTTTCCGAATGGCGCCGGAGAAAGAGAATCGCACATGTGCCAGCTCTTCAAGCTGCGGAGATCCCTTGTCGATCAGGTAATAGCCCACATGAGCCTCGCGATCATCTCTGCCGCGAGCGCCGTCTTTATTGGCCGTGCTCTCATGAGCGAGCCGGACCGCTTCGGCTGCCACTTCGCCTTCCGATAACCGGCTGCTCTTCGCTATCTTCTCCACGACGTGACGGTAGTGATCACGGGTGGCAAAATCCATCTTGCCATAGACTCCGGCGGGGTCCTCACGCAACACCTGTTCGACCGAGCTCATCCTCTCTACGAACTCGATCCAATTCATCGCCCCCAGAAAACGGAGGCTGCCGATGCTGTTGCTTATGGAAACCTGGTCAGCGGCCTGTTGCCGGTTCTCCGAATGCACCGACTGCTCTATCGTCAGGCCGAATTCGGAGAGCCTCTGCTCAATCCAGGTGAGCGGCAATGCCAGAGCAGGGCTCTGTCCCTGCAGCCGGCGGGTAAATTCCGCAACAAACGAACTCACCATGGGCGGGTCCGACCGCACCATGTCCGCAATGACCAGGATCAGGCTATTCGGGTCCTTCTCCGCGACCTCCGTCATCTGTTCCGCCCATTGGGCGGCGCGGTTTCGTTCGATCATGTTGGCAGCGATCCGGGCCCCGACGCGCCGGAGATTCTCAATCAGCGCCAGGCGCAGCATGATGGGGATCGCCCACAATTCTCCCAGCTTCAGGACGCTCACCGTCTGGTAGGCTGCAACGAAACTGCTCAGATTTTCCGGGTCCACCCTGCCATCTCCATGAGAGATCGTCTCCAGCGCAATGTCATAGACGCGTGGAATCCCCTCCGAGGGGCCGTTCAGCAAGCGCGGCAATTCCCGGCTGTAACCCTTCGGCAAGTGCCTCCTGGCCGTGCGGATCTGTTCTTCGATCAGATAGAAGTTGTCGAGCAGCCACTCGCCTGCCGGCGTAATCCGGAGGTCTGCCTTGACAGCATCGGCCAGCAGGTTGCGGGCAGAGACCAGGACGCCTTCATTCTCAGAAAGCCGCGATAGAAGCTGGTCGGGCGCATGCCCCGGAGTCAACTTGTGCGAGGCCGCCAGGATCTTGCCATGCTGTTCCATCTGGTCTCTGCTGAACAATTCCGATCGCAGTGGCGGCTTGTCGCCGGCGTACTTCTGTGCCAGGTCTGTTCCGCCGAAGATCGAACGCAAATGCGGCAGGCTTCCGAGTAGGGTCTTGTTGCTCACCTTCAACTTCGTGGTCTCCTTCTTTCTGAAAACAAAAGGGTTCTCGCTTTTTCCATCATCGCGTGAAGATCGGCGCCTAACCTCTCTACGCCGTCGGCCATAAACATGCCGGGTAAGATATCAATATACCACCACGGAAGCATACCCGCTATCGTTTTGACAAAATGGGTCTTGTCCGGCGCCGGGAGGTCCGAAGAAAATGAAGGTCTTCGGAGGGATGATGCCATGTTTTATTGAAAGCTCACGCTCTGTCAGAAAGAGTTGTCAAGATGGAAGATTCCGCCCTCAACGTTCTACGGTGTTTACTCAATGATCCAGAGGGAGCAGCTTTTGGGCATGTGCAGGAGTTTGTTGGTCGTGCTTCCGAAGAGGAACTCCTCCTGCCTTGAGATCCTGTGTCTTGCAACCACCACGGTGCAGGAACCCAACCGGTGCTGTTCCTCAATAATGACTTCGGCGATGGAGAGGCACTCCCGCGCCACAATCCGGACTTCCACCTTTTCCTCAGGGAATCCGGCCTGGATCAGCATGCGTCGGTAGGTATCGAGTATGGCCTTTACATGATCCCGGCGCTGGGCTATCCATTTTTCCCGTTCTTCATCCGAGCGGAACTCATCCATCTCCGGGATGGAGATGAGATGGAGGATGGTCGCCCGGAATCCGGGAGAGTCGCCGAGAAAGTCGGCCACATAAAGCCCCGCGCGTTTTGAACTTTCGGATTCGTCCACGGCGATGAGGATATGCCTGTCCTTGACCGGATTCAGGGGATCATTCTTCTCGGTTTCAGAAGAATAGAGGGTTCCTGTGTTTTGATCAGTGTAGTTCATTTTTCACCTCCATCAGATCCGATAACAGCTCAGAAGCGCTTTCGTAGAACACATGGGCGCCCTGGGAAAAATGGAGCAGGATCAGATTCAGGGAGTCGGGTATATAGGGATAGACCTTCTGCAGATTGGAAACCCGATTGCGAAAGATGACATTCAGGTCGTTCTGCGTCAAATGCCTTAACGCCGGCGAGTCGTTTTCCACCAGATTCTGTAATGTCAGATACTTCTGCGCGGTAATGTAAGTCAGCAGATTGCCCAAGCCGAAAAGGTCATAGCCCGCGAAACTCTCCCTGTGAAAATAATTGAAATCGAAGTCGATCCATCGATAATTCCCTGTCTGATTATCCAGAATCAGATGATCGCCCCGGATGTCTCCGTGTTTTTCACCCCGGTTATGAAGAAACCCGATGGCTTTCACCATCTCGATATAGACATTCAGCACGGACGGGAAATGATGGAAGAAATAATCCTCGTGGCTGGGACTCATTCCGTGGATCTTGTCGGACAGCTTGGCTCCGTGGATATAGTCCAGTATCCGTATGATATTGCCGGCAGCATCCTTCACGGCAAACCCCTGCATGAAATGGGGATGACCTTCCACGATGCCGAGGATGCGGGCCTCCTTGAGGGGGCTCCGGATGCAGTCGAACGTGATCTTCCCCACGCGGATCTTGAACTTTTCATGGAATACCATTTTAATAACCTTGATCTCTCCGCTGAGAAGGTCAACGGCATGCCGGACCCAGTACTTGGGTTCATCGTTCAGACCGAATCGGCCTTCCTTTTCATTGTTCCGCATCAGATAAGGCCTGTCATTCAGAATCAGCGCATCATCATAATCCACATGAAAAAAATCCGAGGTATCCGTGATGATCCTGATCCTTGAAGGGACATGTTCTGCGCCCTGCCATCGGCAGATCATCTCCTTTAATTCGTTCTGGCCGTAGACCCGTTCATATACGGATTTTCTCATTGTTATTATTATAACATAGAACATGAAACCGCCTGTAGGATTTTTTGGACTTTGGGGACGGGAACGTTGTTGATTACGTTGACTTATTTCTACAGAAAACAACATTCCTTCATGGGGTCAAGAATGTCCCCAAGATTTTTTTTATACAATTCTTAGATACTATCTATAAATATTTGATGTTAAATCCCTGGTGACATTATTAATAGTTTCGAAATACGATGTCGTTTCTATGATGAGAACCTCAATAATAGAGAGGTTGACTCTCTCCTCTGAATCGTTTAGAATGTGAAAAACAATGGGAAATAAAGGGGTTATCCGTGTATTGCCCAGAATGTGCCAATAAGATTGAACCGGAGACGGTACTTTGCCCCGTCTGCGGGATGAAAGGGGATTTACCAGCTTCCACCGACCAGGTCTGCGACATCTTCCTCATGGGTTTTTCGGACCCCTTATCATACGATAAGGTCATTGATTTCCTGTTGCAGCATTCATTTCTTAAATCGCGGGAAGACCTTCTATCCCGCCTGTCAAGCCTTCCCGTTCCGCTGACCAAAGGGATGGTATCGGCCCGCGCCCATCAGTTAAGAGAGGATCTGGAGAGCCGAGGAGGGATCGTTGAACTTCGGAACAGGCAGATGAAGGACCGGGGTATCGCCCGGAAAATCATCAAGGAGGAAGAAGAGCCCGCAGCCCACGCCCCGGCAGGGACCTCCGCACGGGCAAGCAGGGTCTATCTGTTCCTGTTTCTCCTCTCTCTGACCGCAGCGGTTTACCTGGCCTATTTTCACGACTTCAGCCGTGAGCGGAAGACGGTCCAGAGGGCGGTGCAGAAGATCGCCTCTCGGCTGACCCCGCCTGTTCCGGGAAAGGAGGCTGTGACGCCCCAGGTCAGCGCCCCGGAGAAGATCTCTGCATCCGAGAATCTGGACCAGGAAGGGGTCCGGTTGAACAATGAGGGGGTCTCCCTGATGGACCAGGGGGCCTACGAGGAGGCGGTCCAGTCCTTTGAATCGGCCAGGAAGCTGATTCCCGGCGATGCGACCATCCTTCAGAACCTCTACCGTGCCTGGCTCATGCAGGGTTACAGACACCTGCAGGGCAAGGCCTATGAACAGTCGATCCAGTCTTTCAAAGAGGCCCTGAAGGTTTCGGACCAGTCCCCTGAACTCTACAAGCTCATGGGGATGTCGGCATTGAGCCTGCAGGATGAGAGCAGAGCCGCCGGGTATTTCAAGACCTACATCAAACGGGCGCCGGATGATCTCGAAGTGGACCGTATCCTGGGGGAGATCCTCTACAAACAGAACAAGCTGGAAGAAGGGCTCAAGTTTTTGAAGATCTATCTTGCCGGAAACCCGGACGATTCCCGCATACGGGATATGGTGAACAAGGCGGGCCGGGAGGCGACCGTGGAGCAGGGGTTCGACACACGGGAAGGGGAGCATTTTGATGTCCGTTTCGACGGCTCGCAAAACATGGAGGCCGGATACCTGGTGGTGGAGCTTTTGGAGGGCGCCTATCGTAAAATCGGAGCGGAGCTGAATTACTACCCTTCGGAACACGTGGTGACCATCCTCTACTCGGATGAGGAATTCCGGAACGTCACGCAGACGCCGGGTTGGGCAAAGGGCCTGTACGACGGGAAAATCCGCATCCCCATCGGCGGGCTCACAGAGAAGAGCCGGACCCTGGAACGGGTCGTGACGCACGAGTACACCCATGCGGTCATCCACCAGATGACGGGCGCCCGCTGTCCGACCTGGCTGAACGAAGGGCTGGCCCAATACTTCGAAGGGGAACCGGAGGATGGAATCGCAGGCAATGCCGGTCTGATTCTTAAGACCAGGGATTTCATTTCTTTAAAAAAACTTGAAGGGTCATTTCTGAATTTGGATGCAAAAGCGGCGGCCATGGCCTATACTGAGAGCTACACGGTGGTCGATCACATCATCAAGGCGCACGGAATCTATGCCGTCCAGAAGCTTCTTTCGGATCTGTCGGGCGGGGCAGACGTCGAGTCCGCCCTGCGGTCTGCCGTAGGGTCGGATTATAACGGCCTTGAGGAAGACTGGTTGAAATACCTGGCCCAGAACTACTCCTGAGCCTTTCCCGTGCACGGGTCGGTTACATCATCGGATTTTATTTCCATCCGCCTGCACTGGAGAAAGAATATTACGGATGATACGGCGTAACCTGACCATCTTTTTTGCGGCCTTTCCTTTTATCGTCTCGTTCCTATTGGACTTCCGGCGGTTTCTCTTTTTCGGGCCTCGAAGAAAGGCCGGTCTTGAATTCCACCATGAACGCGCTCGGAAGCTGACCGCGAAGATCGCCTCCCTCGGGCCTTCCTTCATCAAGCTGACGCAGGTCCTCTCCACACGGTCGGACATCCTCCCGCCCATCTACCTCCGGGAACTCTCCAAGCTCCACGACGAGGTCCCGCCGATCTCCCTGGCCAAGGTCAAGAAGGTCATCGAGACCGAGTATCAACAGCCCTTCGACAAGGTCTTTGAGGAATTTGATCCCGAGCCCCTGGCCGCGGCCTCACTCGGCCAGGTGCATGTAGCGAAGTACCGGGGAAAGGAGGTCGCGGTCAAGGTGCAGAGGCCCGGCATCCATGAGATGGTGACCATGGACCTCAAGATCATCCAGTGGATCCTCGGCGTCCTGAACCAACTGATTCAGTCCAACCAGCTCCGTGCGCTCCAGGTCACGGTGGACGAATTTTCCAGGACCATCTATGAAGAAATGGACTTTGAGCAGGAGTCCATGAACATCAGGCGGTTCCAGGAACTGATGAAGGACCGTCCGGACATCATCATTCCCGAGTTCTTTCCGGAACTCACCACCCACCGCATCCTGGTCATGCATTTTTACCATGGGATCAAGATCACCGAGTTTGAAAAACTAAAGAAGGCGGGGATCCACGTGGACCGGGTCCTCTCCAAACTGATCCGGATCTACACGCAGCAGATCCTGATCGACGGGGTCATCCATGCCGACCCCCATCCCGGAAATATCCTGGTGACGAATGACGAAAGGATCGTGCTGCTCGATTACGGCCTGGTGGTGGAACTGGATGCCAAGACCCGGAAGGAGCTGATCGACACCACCATGGCCGGCGCCCGGAGGGATTTCGACCGGCTGATTCAGGGGTATTACAACCTCGGAATCGCCAACCGGGAGCTCAGTCCCGCCATCCTCAGGGAGGCCGCTGAGACCATGTTTGACATCCTGACCCAGGAGGGGATCAGCCAGAAGCGGGTCCAGGAGATCGCCTTTGAGGTGATCGAGAGTTTTTACGCCTTCCCCTTTGAACTGCCGGGCAATCTGGTCTACATCTTTAAGACCGCGGCCCTTGTGGAGGGGATCGGGACCCAGTACCGGTATGATTTCAATGCCGTGAAAGACATCGTCCCCGTGGTCAAGCAGATGCTCAAGGAGGAGAAGGACCTCTCCGTCTGCGAGCAGGCCAAGAAGGAGTTCAACACCCTGAAGGAGATCTACAGGGACGCGCCCGAACTGATGCGCACCATGCGCCGTGAGGAGCTTCGTGTCCGGATCCATCCGGTGAGCATTACCCAGACCGAAGAGTATGTGGCCAGGGTCTTCCGAAGGGCCATGATCGGCATCTTTGCCGTGGGCATCGCCCTGACCACGTCCATCCTCTACGTTGCCCATCACAGATTCACCCTCCTGATCGGCGGCCTGGCCCTTTCCGTGCTGGTCATGATTGGGGTGATCTTCATCCCCATACACACCACCTACGGGTTCCATTTGTGGATGGACATCGGGAGAAAGAAAAAAAAGCGCACCGTTCCGGCAGGCCGGGACAAGAGGGAACATGAGAGATAGGCTGCCCGAGAACACTGTGAGAAAGGGAGAATCATGCGGCGGTATCTGAAATTCATGGTGAAATTCATCGGCCTCCTCATCGTCTTCTATATTGCTGCGAGGATCACCATCTGGCTGGCCACCTCCGGGCATACCGTCACGGCGCCCGATCTTCAGGGCAAGAACGTGGTGGACGCCCTCAAGGAAGTGGGGAAGATCGGCCTCGACCTCCGAGTGGTCCGGGAGGAGTACGACTCCGCTGTCCCTCGGAACGGGATCCTGGGTCAGGACCCCAAGCCCGGCGTCGAGCTGAAGGTGGACCGAAACATCGAGGTGGTCGTGAGCCTCGGCGCCCGTGACATTGCCATCCCTGACGTGAGGGGGACTACACTCCGCAAGGCAGAGCTCATCCTGAAACAGAACGGCCTCTCCGCCGGCCTGACCACACGCGTCCATGCGCATGAAGAAGAAGGCACCATCCTTTCGCAGAACCCCATGCCCTTGACCGTGGATGTCAGAGAGAACGCTGTGGACCTGCTGGCGAGCGCCGGGCCCCGTCTCTCCGTTTATAGTATGCCCGACCTCATCGGCATGGATTTCAACCAGGCCGTGGCCCTTCTCGAGTCCGCAAGGCTCCCGATAGGGAACGTCCGGTACGAGGTATATACTGAAGGCGTGGTGGAGAACCGGGTCCTCAACCAGTCTCCCGCCTTCGGCTATCCCGTGAGCCAAGAGACCCCCGTCAGCCTTGTGGTCCATCGGGAATCGTCCGCCCAGACCGGCGTCACCGTCACCCGGATCCCCTTTTCCTACCGTATTCCTTTCGGGCTCATGCCCGTGGATGCCGATCTGTTTGTGGAAGACCGGCAGGGGAGGCGGCGTGTCTTTTCGGAACGCAAGCTTCCCGGGAGCCTTATCGAGCTCCCCCTTGAGATTTCAGGAAAGGCCGTGGTCGAGGTCTATCTCAACGGAAAGATGGTCCAGTCCCTGGATTACCGGTAGGTCCGGCCTTGCGCCGTGAAATCACTGCTTGCAAACCGGCGCAGCAGGGTATATATTTAAAATATATACTTTGGGAGGGATGTTATGAAAACCGCAAAACTCTTTCAAAACGGCCGGAGTCAGGCCGTCCGTCTGCCCAAGGAGTTCAGATTTGAAGACGACCACGTGTTCGTCAAAAAGTCCGGAAACGCCGTTGTGTTGATCCCGGCAAAGAACTCATGGGATTCTCTATTCAAAAGCCTCGGCAAGTTTTCCGATGAATTCATGGCTGAACGCAAACAGCCGGGCACACAGGTTCGGGAGGAGTTCTGATGAAGTTCATGCTCGATACAAATACGTGCATTTACCTCATCAAACAGAAACCCCCAAAAGTCCTGAAGCATTTTAAATCGCATTCCATAGGAGACATCGGTATCTCCGTCATAACACTCGCTGAACTCCAGTATGGTGCGGCAAAAAGTCAGCACGTCGAGAAAAACCGGGCAGCTCTGGAAGAATTTCTTCTTCCTCTTGAAGTTGCGGATTTTGATGAGAAAGCAGCGCAAGCATACGGCACGGTCAGAGCAGCGCTCGAAAAAGCCGGAACTCCGATTGGATCACTGGATACGCAGATCGGAGCGCACGCCCTGAGCCTCGGCATAACGCTCGTCACGAACAACACCAGGGAGTTCAGACGGATTAAAAGTTTGAAGGTCGTGGATTGGACCGTGTGAGATTCTCATGCGGAGTCCGTGCGATTGAACGGATCCCATATTTCTCTCGACTACCGAAAACTTCCCCTCCTCATAGGTTATTCCGCTGTGATCCGCCCGCCACGGGTGTGTGACAAATTTATGGGTAAATATTTCTCTGAGAGCGTCATTCCCCGACTCGATCGGGGAATCCAGACATTAGAAACTGGATTGTCCGGTCAAGCCGGACAATGACAACCATATATAATCCTGATGTGTACCCACATTTTTGTCGCACACCCGCCGGCCACAATTCCCTTTACAAATTCCGTAGAACTTGATAAATGAATACTTAACGATTATTTTCAGGTCCACGACTCGTAGAGCGGTTCAGTCCAACACGTTTTATCCGAAATGCCTCTCGGCGCTACGGATAAAACGCCATACGTTATGTGCACGCGGAGGACGGAGGCGGCAGTCCTATGTCCCATGTCATAACGATCCTGTACACGGCCGGGTGGCAATAAATAGGGGCAAGGCAATGGCAATAAATAGGGACAGCGCCCATTTATTTTTCTATCTTTAGGTTTCATATTGGAAGAATTTATGCAGAATGAATGTCTCATTACAAGTGCCCTAACAATAAATGGGTGCTGTCCCTATTTTTAGTGAAAGGATCACCGCCATGATGGCCCTGGCCTCAAGCGCGGTGACCTTTTCGAGATCGTCCTGATTCAGACGAAAGGAGGTTCTGCCCCGCGACCCACGCTGGATGACCTTGCCCGCTTAAAAGGGGTCGCCAAACATCACAAGGCAAAGCATGTCATTCTGGCGGAGTGGCGGCGTGCAGAGAAACTCGAACTGTTCAAGCTCAGCGGAACGCGCTGGCAATCGGTTTCACCGGATGAAGTCTTTGGTTGATGCCGGAAGGCAGCTAACAAACCGTTGCACCCGATCCTCGGGAGCGGCGCTTCGCGCCGTCCCTCGGCCGGGTGAACGGTGACGTTAGCTGCTCAAAAAAAAGGAGGTAATAGAATGAACAGTCATCGTTGTTGCACAAGGCAATTGCTGGTGTTGCTATTGATTATCAGCTCCATAGTTACGACGTTTGCATTGGCGGCTGATGATAGCGAAAAAGCAGGGGTATTGCAGTTTACGGCTCATCCAGACGGCACTTTTAGCGTTATATCCCAGTCAGCCCCATTAGAGATGCTGCTATCAAGAATTCGTGAGACGACAAATGTTGATATTTATATTGATGGCGCATCAAAGAAGCGACCCGTCTCGATTAATGTGAAGAATATTTCGTTAATTCAGTTGTTGAGGCGTATTGCTGGAGCAAATTACGCAATGGTTTACGATGGGCTTACCGTATCTGCGTTGCATGTATTACCAAAAGGCAAAACGCAGTCTGCCAATGGCGACATTGCCATTTCCGAGTTCTCTGGACAAGTAAAAATTACCAATCAGCGCGCCAGGATGTTTTTCACGCCGGCTAACAAATCCAAGAGCGCAATTGATAGCTACATCAATAAACGACACGAAGCACTATCAAAACTATCAGAAGAAAACCCTAACAAAGAGCTTCATGCGCAAATATCGTTCAAAGGATATTTGTCTGCTGATCAGGTTATTGCGCTTGTGAACGAAAACCAATTGGATCCAGTTACTCTTAACATTGGATGGAAAGAGAACGGTGGCGGGTATGATTTAAAACAGGGGGAAGCGATTGAATTGGCTATCAAGTCAGCAGCGGCACATCACGAGCGATTCATCGCAGAGCTACAGGAAGACGCAAATATGCAAGTTACCAATTTGCGCCAACAAGGCATAAGTGATGTACAAATGCAGTCAGAGCTGGCATTCCAACAAAATGCAAATGACATGAACTCGGTTTTCCATAGCAAAGGAGTCCCGTTTTATGGCGTGCGTGTAGCCGCAACTGCAAAGCAATTACAAGCACTTACAAGCAATGATAGGAAAATTAGGCTTGTTGACCCGTTATGGGGTGGCTCAGTGGAAGATGAAATTGCCAACGTATACCCAACGACAAAGATTGCAATTCCGCTTGTCCCAGATAATGAAACTTTCATTCCTGAAATCACGGAGGATAGAAAATGAAAAAGCTATTTTTTCTGTTTGTCGTGTTTTGTATGGCAGTTCCTGCATTTGCAGGCGAACCGTGGGCGCCTGTATCTGGATATAGCAGCGTCAATCAATCAAAAACCTACAATCGGTTTATATTCTCATCGCTCAGTGGACAGTATGGTGATGACGAGACTTATGAACATGAGACCCAAGTCTACAATAATGCTTTTGCTGATTATGATGGTTATTGGTCAAGCAATCTACCAGCCAAGTATTATGATACGCCGTTTTCGGATGACATAGACACTTTTACTATTGGCTCCGCAAGAGCAGCCGATCTGCAAGATGGTGTGCAGTACTATACCTATATGGCGTTGACCAAAGGGAACAATTCTGACTGCCAAGGCTGTTGCTCATCACATGGTGGCGTGGTTTGCAGTAATGGGATTACGCAATGTGCCGACGGCACACCGCTTTCCTCAACGTGTGTAGCCAAGGGATGCAACCAATGTTTAAACGAAGCAACTGTGCGTATCAAGGGGCAGCGAGGGCACAGCGTTATTCCCGGATGCACTTCAACGTGGTGCATATTCGCTGATGCGACAACCGGAACAATGTGCCTTTTGAATGCCCCGCAGTATAAAAGCTGGACATATTGATGGTACTGCATATTTGCAGCTAACAACGCCATCAACTCGGGCGTGCAAAAGCGCCGCTTCTCTCTGCTTTTGCACGCCGGTTATGGCGAGCGTTGGAGCAGTGATCATGACTGAGCGATTCGTCAGTTTCGACAGGCAGCCTCGCGGCGGACGCAAGGCCGCGAGATGGTGGCTGTTCAGCATTTGTGAGATGGAGGAAGGCCCAAAAACAGGCTGAATGATGTAGTTCGGGAATGCAGGAATAAGGTGAATGAAGAAAATGAAGCTATCTAAAAGTTGGATTGCATGAAAATGAAATGTCCGATGCAAATTATCATGCCGGTTTTTGTCGTCTCTTTGTCTCTTGCCTGTGCCTCAACACGAACACTTGAGCAGAACTTTTCGTCCATACAAACCGGTATGTCCAGACAGAACATTAAAAGCATCATGGGGAAGCCGGAAAGGGCCGATGCAGGCGTGGTTCCTCAATCGCCATTCTTCGGACCGCAGGAAGCTTTGCTAAGTGTGCTGAAGCCAGGCGCCTCCTTTGAGGAATGGCAATATATAGATGAGGGAAACATATATCTTATCTGGTTTGGCAGCATCAGCGGCGAGCCTCAGGAGAACTGGAGAGTTGTAACAAAATTCGGATACCCCAAAGGCGCCGTATTTTAAGTGCAGCCGGTTCCTCGCGAGGTTATTCATGACATATGGCCTCATTCGAGCAGGCACTAAACAGCACCGATGATTAAATAAGGGCAAACCCCCGGCTCTGCCGGGGGACTCTTAGAGTTTGACAATTACTGGAGTATGCAGTTAACCGGAATGCTTTACCCCTCACCCTTACCCTCTCCCACAAGGGGCGAGGGAACTGCCAGTGGGCCTCCCCTCCCTTGATGTAGATTAAATAGGGACAGCGCCCATTTATTGTTAGGGCACTTGTAATGAGACATTCATTCTGCATAAATTCTTCCAATATGAAACCTAAAGATAGAAAAATAAATGGGCGCTGTCCCTATTTAATCCTCTATTTAATCCTAATGGGCGCTGTCCCTATTTAATCCTAAATGGGCGCTGTCCCTATTTAATCAAATGGGCGCTGTCCCTATTTAATCAACTCAAATTGAGCATGGTGTCTTGCTTGAACTCGGCATGGCACAGTTGCCAGGGAAATGTAGGGACACTGAGCCTGTCTAAAAACTCAATCGCCGAGGATTTTTTTAAAAGCATTCCCCACTATAAGCCAGCAGAATATATTTAGTGCCTGCGCACAAATAACATGAACACTTATGGGGCATTTGGATGTACAGTGTAGTTCCAATCGCCGTGAAACTTAGCGGGCTTGAGATTCACCTTGGATAAATCGGCATTGGACACTTTGACCCCGGTCGGATATTTTTTCCGATTCAGTTTCGCTTTGATGCGCAGCCCGGTAGTCGTCGTTGTGTTTCCGATCAAGTTAATGATTGTCTCATGACTGACCAAAGGTTGGCCACGCCAATTTTGCGTGATAAAGGAAAACATGCGATGTTCGATCTTGTTCCATTTGCTTGTTCCCGGCGGCAAATGACATACGTTAACGGACAAACCGATGGTGTCCGCCAGACGCTGCAGCCCCAGCTTCCACAAACGCGACCGACTGCCATTGCTCCCCCCGGAATCGGCGCAAATCAACAATTCCTCGGCTTCAGGATACGCTGGCGAGCCCATATGCTTCCACCAAGACAGAATGCTGTCGATGGCAAAGTCAGAGGTGTCATGATCGATACCTACACTCACCCAACCGCTGTTGTCCGCCACATCATACACCCCATAGGGAATGACTTTACCCAGCTCTTTATCCAGAAAGTCATGGACACGCGTTTCTTGCGGCGCGCCCTGTGGCTGCCACTCTCGACCGCCGTTCTTGAAGTTGCCTACCATCTCCTTTTTCTTGGTGTCCACGGATACCACAGGCTGATTCCGACGCTGAAACGCCTTTGTCCGGGCGTTGATATGTTCAAATTGCGCATTCCGATCAGGATGTTGCGTCCCTTCTATTGTCTTCGCATTTGCTTGAAGGCTGTATCCCATAGCATGCAACAAATCAGCGACCTTGCGGTCTCCGATACGATACCCTTGGCTTTGAAGCTCTTGCGCCAGGTTCCGAGTGCTCTTGCATGTCCAGCGCAAAGGCGATTCCGGATCTCCCCGGGTCGTCGGTTCGACAAGGGCATCCAGTGCCTGGATGATGTCCGGCGCATGATGGGTCAATGGCTTGCGTCCGCCCCCCTTTTTCCGAATGCGTCCGGGAGGAGGCGCACCGGCCTTGCCGGACTCCAGTTCTTTGAATCCGACATGGATGGTGGTGCGAGACAGTCCGGTTGCCCTGGCTACTTTCGATACGCCTCCATGCCGGAGAGAGCGGGCTTCTACAGCCGCCCATATGCGCCGTCCACGCTCATCAAGAAATTCGTTGAGCGCTTTGTACTTCTCTTGAATCATGCGATGTTCAACCATGCTGCTATAATACACCGGCATGGTTGATTGTTCAAGTTATTTTTGCGCAAACCCAAAGCTGATCAAATCACTGAAAAACAAACACTTGAACCCTTGACCCCAAGATACCTCAGTGTAGTAGCCGTCGCAGACGGTCCCGGCCCGGCAAGAATAGATTCAAGGAGATGCCGGGATCTAACGACAAAAATAGAGAAAAGCGGGGCACGCGAAGCGTAACCCTGGAATCCTCGACCCCTTCTTAACCACTATATGTGATAAGAACCAAAATAAAAACCTTAACCTTGACTTTGCCGCCGCCATTCTTTATCTTGATGATTAATAGAAGGAGTTTTTATGTCTGAAAAGAATGCCTTTGTGATGAACAAGAAGGCCGTGGCGCTTCTGTCCGGGGGGCTCGACAGCACCCTCGCGGTGAAACTCATGCTCATGCAGGGGATCGAGGTGACGGCGATCAATTTCAAAACCCCTTTCTGCTGCTGTAACCGGAAGAACGGCTGCGGCAATGAGGCGGGCCGGATCTCCAAGGAATTCGGGATCCCGGCCAAGCTGATCTATGTGGACAAGGATTATATCGAGATGGTCCGGAACCCGAAGTTCGGCTACGGAAAACATATGAACCCCTGTCTGGACTGCCGGATCTTCATGCACAAGAGGGCCGCTTCCTTCATGGAGGAGATCGGAGCAACCTTTCTGATCACCGGAGAGGTCCTGGGGCAGCGCCCCATGTCCCAGAGGAGGGATGCTATGAACCTGATCGACCGGGAGTCGGGGCTCAAACAGAGGATTTTAAGACCGCTCTCCGCCGGGGTCATGGAACCCACGCTCCCGGAACAGCAGGGGATCGTTGACCGGAGCCGGCTCCTCTCGATCACCGGCCGCGGAAGAAAGGCGCAGATGCAGCTCGCGGATGAGTTCTCCATCAAGGACTATCCCTGCCCGGCCGGGGGCTGTCTGCTCACGGATATTAAATTTGAGGCCAAGCTAAAGGACCTGTTCCTGCACCAGGAGAACTTCACCATGGAGGAGATCCGCCTTCTCAAGATCGGGCGGCACTTGAGGCTCAGCCCGGAACTCAAGATCATCGTGGGCAGAGACGAGGAAGAAAACAACCGAATCGAATCCCTTGCAAAAGGAAAGCACCCGCTCTTTATCCCCGAGGATTTCAATGGTCCAAGCTGCGCGGCCCTCGGCAGACTGGACTATGAGGCCAGGGAGCTGATCGCCCGGATCATCCTCAAATACGCCCACGTCCAGGGAGCGGGACGCGTGAGGCTTTATCTCCATGAGAAAGAAGAGGCTTTCTCCGTTCCCGCACCGATTGCCGACCCGGATCTGGACCGGTTCCGGATACCTGCCTAAGCTCTAACCATCAAACCACAGAAACCACAGAGAAAAGCCTTTTTCGCCACTAAGACACAAAGGCACTAAGAAAAACTATTTAGCCACGAATTGACACAAACAAAAAACAGCCGTTCCTTTGTGCAGATTCGTGTTCATTCGTGGCAAAAAGGTTTTTTTCTCTGTGTCCTCTGTGGTTTCTCTGGTTGGTGGATTTAGATCATCTTTTTCGGTTGATTCCGTTTCACCGGCAAGGTTATAATAAATCAGAAAATCGTCTGTTCCTTTTCCCAATAAAAAAGGAGATGCCATGAAATTTCGTGATCTCGTTGTCATTACAGTGTTTTTTTGCCTGTTCTCCTCGGTTTCGAGCGCTGCGATCTATCAATGGGTGGATGATTCCGGGCAGACCCACTTCACCGACGACCCTAAAAAAATTCCGGAAAAGTTTAAAGAAAAAGCCGTGGATTTCGATAAGGTAGAGCATAAAGGGCGCGTGACCTTTGACCCGACCCCGGTGAGCGCCCCCGGGAAACAGGCCGGGGAGGAGCCGTCGCTTAAAAGCGCACCCAAAGAGGATGATCAACAGGCAAAGGCGGCAAAGGAGCACAAGGTCATCCTCTATATGGCCGACTGGTGACCGGCTTGCAGACAGGCGAAGAGTTTCTTCGTCACGAACGGGATCAAGTACACCGAGGTCAATGTGGAGAAGGATAAAAAGGGACTCCAGGAAATGCTTGAGAAGTCCGATGGATATACGGGAATCCCGGTCATTGATATTGATGGAACGATCTTCAGAGGTTTCAGCCCCCGGGCCATTGAAAAGGCCTTGAAACAATAATCCCGGGCTGCCGGATACAAGGAGAATGAGATGGTCACAAACATGGGGAAATTGGACCGGGGGATCCGGACCGTTCTGGGGGTCTGTTTAATCCTGGGGAGTTTCCTGCTCTCTCAACTGCTGACCCCCCTTCGGATCTTTCTGGTCCTCTGGGGCGCGGTCTTTCTCATCACCTCTTCGGTGGGATATTGACCGGCCTATCCGTTCGCATATGAAGATCCGCTTCAAACTGATCGCCTCGTTTGTCTTCCTGATCCTCCTCACCGCTGTGCTGTACGGCTTGGCCGCATACAGTGCCATACGGGAGCCGATGCGTTCCTTTGAGAAGAGGAGCACGCTGGAGCATAGCTGGTTGATCGTCAACCAGTTAAACCAGTTCATGGACCATGCCTGCGATGAATTTTCTATCCTCTCCCGGCAGGATCTTCTAAACTACATAGAGGACCCCGAGAAAAGTCCGCTCCATCATGAAGAAGCCCTGCCCGACATATTGAATAAAAAATTCATCTCGAACGCCGCTTTTCTTCCCAGGGAGAAGACCTCCCCAGAAAGCCTTCACAAATTGGAGAAGGATGATCTGATCCCGTCGGACAAAGACCAGGAGCTTCGGATCATCCCCAAGAAAGATCCGACCCGCTCTCTGCTCAGGGTATCCAGAAAATATTACGATACCGATGGAATTTTTTCAGGAGAGGGGTTCATATTTCTGGACATTCAGCGGATACTGAACTACCTGATCTTGAAAGGCCCCTTGAAAGAGGCCTGTATCTGCATCCGGGACCGATCCGAAGGTCTGCTTTACAGTACGTTAAATAAGCCCATAGATTCGAGAGACATTCGACAGGTCATGGCGTACACCGAAGAGGGATTCCGTAACCTTGCGGAAAACAAAGGCGATCCATTCAATACCAAAGAAATTTATGACGAGGAAAACCGGCTTTTCCTGATCGGCTCCATGCTCCCTGCCTTGGGACTCCCGATCTTTATTGAACCGGACTTCCTGAAATTGGACACGATTTTCTCCTCCATGTCACAGAACATGATCCTGATCGGTGCGGCGATCTTATGGGGCACGGTCTGGATCGCCATGATCCTCGGATACCGGGTCATGAGACCGATCGAAAAATTAAGCCTTGGAGCCGAACGGATCGCCTCCGGAGATTATGCCTACCGGCTGAAACCCAAGGGGAGAGATGAGATCGCCCTCCTGTCGCAAAGATTCAACATCATGGCCGAAGCCGTGGAAAAACGCACCCATGATCTGGAACGGACCAACGAGGAACTCAAGGAACAGGACCGGAAAAAAACGAACTTCCTTGACACCGTGGCCCATGATCTCCGGACGCCCCTCACCTCCATCAAGGCCTATGCCGACCTTCTGCTGAGATACCCGGATGAGAGCGAGAAGATAAAACAGGAATTCCTCGATACCATCATCAAGGAATCTGAGCGCATGGCCTCCCTGATCAATGACTATCTGGACCTCACCAAGCTTGAGAACGGGACACTCCATTACCGTTTCCGGGAAGTGAACCTCGCGGAGATGATCCATGAATTCGAGCGGATCAACCAGGGAGAATGCAAAATCAGGGAGATCCGGATCTGCTCCCGGATCAGCGAGCCTCTTCCCTTGATCTTCGCGGACCCGGACCGCTTAAGACAGGTCTTTTCCAACCTTTTGAGCAATGCCATCAAGTATTCACCCGCCCGGGGGGAGATCAGGATCGAGGTCTCCAGCGATAAAGAACAGGAAAACGATCATGGCGCAGACTGGATCGAGGTCTCGGTCTCGGATGAAGGGCCCGGAATCCCCGATGAGTTTCACGAGATCATCTTCGATAAATTCCGTCAGATCGACGGCCCGATCCATCGCACCAAAGGGGGCACCGGACTGGGCCTCCCGATCTCCAGAGAGATCATCGCCAAACACGGCGGGAAGATCTGGGTGGAAAACCACAACGGCAAAGGGGCCTGCTTCAAATTCACACTCCCGGTCACACCTTTAGAAAATTCTGAAACCTTCTGAATTTTGGTTCTTCTCCCATATAGTGGGTAAAAAGGGTTCGAGGATTCTAGGGTTCAAGGGTTCAAGTGAAATACTGAAACGAAAGCAAAATCTCCAGATAAAAACACTGGACCCCAAGATGCCTTAGTGTAGTAGCCGTCGCAGACTGTCCCGGCCCGGTAAAAAAATAAATTCAAGGAGACGCCGGGATCTAACGACAAAAATAGAGAAAAGCGGGACACGCGAAGCGTAACCCTTGACCCCTCGGACCCTTTGTTTTTAGCCTTTCACTTGACCCCTGGAATCCTTGAACCCTTGACCCCTGATGTTTTCATACGGGTCCAAGTTTGACGGAAACCGCCATCTCTGGTTCAATTAACATATGATAAAGAATGACGCATCACAAAGGCCCAATCACCTGATCGGGGAGAAGAGCCCTTACCTGCTCCAGCATGCCGGAAACCCCGTGGACTGGTATCCGTGGGGGGCCGAGGCGCTGGCTCGCGCGCACAAAGAGAACAAGCTGATCTTTCTCTCCATCGGATATTCCACGTGCCACTGGTGCCACGTGATGGAAGAGGAGTCCTTTGAAAACCAGGAGGTCGCGGCCCTGCTGAATCACGATTTCATCTGCATCAAGGTGGACCGGGAAGAACGCCCTGACCTGGACCAAATATACATGGCCGCGGTACAGGCCCTGACCGGAGGCGGGGGATGGCCCCTGAATGTCTTCCTGACACCGAACCTGAAGCCTTTTTTCGGCGGGACCTATTTCCCTCCACGGGACCAGTGGGGACATGCCGGGATGACGACCCTTCTCCCCAAGATTGCACACCTCTGGAAAGAGACCCCCCAGGAGATCGTCAAGAGCGGGGAGCGGCTGACCGAGGTGATCCGTGAGCCGGCATCGGATGAACCGCAGGGAAAGATCGGGCCGGAACTGCTGGATCAGGCCGTGAGAGAGATCTCAAAACACTTCGACCCGGTGTACGGCGGCTTCGGGCCTGCCCCCAAGTTCCCGCAGGGGATGACCCTATCCTTCCTGCTTCGCCATCACCGCCGGACCGCTTCGCCTGAGGCCCTGAACATGGCGGAAAAGACCCTTGAGTCCATGGTCCGGGGAGGGATCTATGATCAGATCGGCGGCGGGTTCCACCGGTACTCCACGGACGCACGGTGGCTGGTCCCGCATTTCGAAAAGATGCTCTATGACCATGCGGTTCTCGCACAGGCCTATCTGGAAGCCTTCCAGGTCACGGGCAAGGACGAATACAGAAAGACCGCGCGGGAGGTCCTCGATTATGTGCTCAGGGATATGACCGACCCCCAGGGCGGATTCTATTCCGCAGAGGACGCGGACAGTGAGGGGGAGGAGGGGACCTTCTATGTCTGGACACCGGAGGATATTGAATCCACCCTGGGAGCCAAGAACGCAAAGATCTTCAACCGGTTTTACGATGTGACCAGGGACGGGAACTTCGAAGGGGGCCGGAGCATCCTCCATCGCTTAATCGAGCCGGAGGCGTTTGCACGGGAACGGAATCTCCCTCTGAATGAACTGAATAACATCCTTTCTCAAGGCCGGAAACTCCTGATGGAGGCCCGGTCCAAGAGGGTCCGGCCTCACAGGGATGAAAAGATTCTCACGGCATGGAACGGTATGATGATCGGATCCCTGGCCTATGCAGCCCAGGTGATGAACGACCGCCGTTATACAGATGCGGCAGAAAAAGCCGCCCGCTTTCTGCTCGATCACCTCCTCACGGACCATGGCCTTCTCCGGCGCTACCGGGACGGGCAGGCCGGCATCCCGGCGTACCTCGATGATTATGCCTTTCTGGTGCAGGGGTTGATCGAACTCTACCAGGCCGCCTTCAACCCGGAATGGATCCTAAGTGCAGTGGATCTCAACCGGGCCATGATTGAGCGTTTCTACGACCCGGAAGAGGGGGGCTTCTTTTTCACGCAGGAGGGAGATCCGACTCTCCTCAGCAGGCGAAAGGAATTCTACGACGGCGCCAAGCCTTCAGGCAATGCCGAGGCCATCCTCAACCTTCTGAGACTCTATGAATTCACCGGGGATTCAAAACTTAAAAAAATC
>Ga0210042_1000615_pt1 | contig 31589 bp, 24 predicted proteins | sample CryGeymeta201518_FD_183982 | JGI IMG/M metagenome (GOLD analysis project Ga0210042, IMG submission 183982) | Groundwater microbial communities from Crystal Geyser aquifers in Utah, USA - Crystal Geyser metaG 2015-18 (SPAdes) (version 2) | ecosystem: Environmental > Aquatic > Deep subsurface >... | reverse complement strand
CCCTCCTCGACTTGTCCTTGCCGGCCTTCCGCACAACGCGCTCACCCAGCCGCAGCATGCGACGCAAGCCCAAGATAGCTGGAGTCGCATGCGGCGGCGGCTACCTCCGCCGCTACATAGTAACTGAAAGGACGGCTGAACACCGATGGATCAGCCGTCCCTTCGGGACTGGGCACGGAGGCGGGTTCCGTTGCGGTCCCAGGAGTGAACTCCTTCGCTATTCTCGGTCAGTCCCTTCGGGATGCAGGGCGGGCGGCGACGGGCGACGGAATATGCAACGCCTCGTTGGGGGCGCCGATGGCTGGCGACGGCGTTATCGACGTTCCGCTGTTCCTGCACGGCGCGGCTGAGGTGGCCGGGGTGCAGGTGGAGGTGCGGTTCGATTCGGCGCAGGTTGAGGTGACGGGGGTGCGCACGGGGGCGCTTTTCACCGGCGATTGGGAAGTGCAGTCGAACCTGCGGGCGCCGAGACGGTTGGTGGTGTTGGCGCATTGCGGACTGAATGGGACTCCAGTTCGTGGCGGTGACGCGGGGGTGCGGGCGTGGGTTCAGGTGCGGACGGTGGAACGGGCGCGGGCGCCGGTGTCGCGGGCGTTGGCGGGAAATGCGAAGGCGGTGACAGGAGGGGGAGGCGATTGCGTTGGGGGCGCAGGAGAGCGCGGGGTTGACGGCGGCCACGACGCGGTTGTGTGGTGGGTGGCATTTGTTGGCGCCGCCGTTGGCGTCGGTGACGGGGGAGTTGGCGGACCTGTTTGGACCGCTCGGTTACCCTCGCGGTTCGGATTCCGCCCGAGGGCTCGTGACCTATGGCTAAACGGGGACGCAGTATGTGCTCAACCCGGCGGCGGAGTTGGGGCGCACGTACTGGGCGTTTGTTGCGCAATCGACGGGCCTGACGGCCGTCGGCCGGCTGCCCGGGTCGGAGGCGGCTGGCGGCATCCGGCTGCGACAGGGCTGGAACTTGGTCGGCTTGCCGCGTCCCGGTGCGGCGGTCCAATGGTTCGACTGCCAGGTGTTGGCCGGCGCGCGGCCGGCGGCGTCGTTGCTCGACACCGACAGCCTCGTCGCCCCATGCCTGTGGCGCTGGCGGCCCGAGTCGACGGAGTACGTCGCCGAATGGACCGACGCCGGCACGCTCACTTCGTGGGACGGGCGGTGGGTGTTGGCGTTGGAGGACTGCACGGTGGTGGTGCCGGCTGCGGCGGGCAGTGGTGGAGACCTCCCGTCGGGAGTAGGGCGCGGTCGGACACCTGCGCCCTGCGAAGCCCGATCCGAGCCGCGAACGTCAGAGAGCGGAGCTGAGGTGGGAGCCGGTCGCTCTGTTACCGTCGCGGCTCAGTCGTGGTCGGTCCCTTTGATCCTCCAATCCGGTCGCTCTCGTTCCACCGCCACCGCCCTCGTCTCCGCCGGCGCCACCGACAGCTTCGACGGGTTCCGGGCAGAGGCTCCGTTTCCACCTCCGTCGCCGGGCGGGGTGTCGCTGCACTTCGTGCATCCTGAGTGGCGGTCGCGGACGGCGGGGGCGACGGAGTGGTGCGCCACCGACATGCGCGGACTGCCGGGTGTTCCGCCGATGGGGTGGAACCTGGAAGCCACGTCCGAGACCGAGACGACGGCGACTCTGTCGTGGGCGGATCTGTCTGCGGCGCCCACGGACATGTCGCTGACGCTGGTGGACCTCGATACCGGACAGCGGCGCTACATGCGCACGACACGGGCGTACGAGGTCTCCTTGAGGCCTGGCAAACCGCGGCGGTTCCAGTTGGTGGCCGAGCGTGGCGCCGGCGCGCCGTTGCGGATCAGCGGCGTGGCCGTTCAGCCGGGGCGAGCCGGCGGCGTCGCCGTACGGTATGCGCTCAGCAAGCCGGCGCTGGTCCGGGTGCGCGTGCTGTCGTCTGCAGGCCGCGTGGTCGCGGTGATGGCTGCGGAGTCGGCCGGGGCGGCTGGTGTGAACGGCCAGAACTGGGATGACCGAGCGGCTGCGGGCGGCGCGCTGCCACGGGGTCTGTATGTGATGGAGGTGACGGCGCGGACCGAGGAGGGGCAGTTTGCTCGGGCGCTGCGGACGTTCAGCAGGCGTTGGAGTTGGCGGGTCCAAGTGCTGGCGCACGCGGCTGCGGTGGGGGTGCCGGATGGGGCTGAACCCGGCAACGCAGGAATCGGCTGCCTCAGCGGCTGCGGTCTTGCCCGTTCACGGCTCCAGTTCGACGTCCAGAACCACCATCCCCTTGCCGGGCACGCGGAGGTTGCAGATTCGGGTGTCGCTCAGGGGCGGGAGCGTCCCTGGGAATGCCGTCGCGACGCGAACGCTCTTGAGCGTGCGTTGTACGTCCAGCTCGGTGATGGCGTAGTAGTGGCTGTCGTTGCCAACCAGCAGCCGGAGGCTTGTGGGGCCCATGTCCAGGGCGCGCACGGTGATCACGTCGGCTCGGTAGCTAATCTTGACCTGGCCGCTGACCTGAGCGAGGAGGCCGGCGCAGGCCTTCAGGAAGCTGTCGGACACTTTGCGGAAGTAGAGTTCGCGGAAGTAGTAGGGAGGCTCCGGCAGGTCTGTCAGATCAGGGGGGATATCCTCCGTCTCGTCCTCGATGGCGAACTCGTAGGGCGAGGTCTCTCCGTAGACTGCACAGGAGAGGTTGCCCGGTTCGTGGCAGTCGGCGAACCGCAGTGCCGGCTCGGGCAGGTGCTCCGGCAGGTCGCCCACCAGGACGACGGAACCGTGCTCATAGGCAAGCACGGACTCCAGCTCCTGCCGCGGGAAGAGGTGTGGGTTGAGTACCACCAGCGGGCCCTTTGCCGCGGCCACGTCTGCCACACCCACCACGCTGTGGACGGGTGCTCCTCGCGCCATCAGTTCGTACAGCAGCTTGTGCGTGCTGAAGCGCCGGGTGGTCAGGTAGTCGTCGAGCTGGTTGGCGAGCGCCGCGTCCGACCACACCAGTGTGGCGCCGACGATCCCACGCGGTACTGCTCCGTAGCCCAGGCCCCACCAGCGCTGCAGCCACTGCCACTCGTGGGCGCGGATGCCGTCGGCAAGGCACACCAACGGCCCGGTGACGCACCGGCGCAGCGTGCCATCTCCTTTCCGGTGAAACAGGCTGGTCTCGCAGTAGATCTCCCTTTCCAGCAGCGTCGGCCCGTGCAGCAGCACGTCCCACTGTTCGTTGACATCATGCGCGTTGTTGAGGCACCACAGCTTGCGGTCGGGCAAGGCGGCCGCAATGAGGAGCAGCATCGCTTGGAAGTCGTGGTGCGGGTCTGCCTCCTGGCCGCTCTCACCGCCCAGGATGACCCCTGGAGCGACTGTCTCGACGATGAACCCATCGGCGCCTGCCGCGGCGATCCGTTGGTAGTCCACGCCATGGCGGTACAGCGCCTGGAAGGGGTCGCGGGTCAACGCGTTGTTCAGGACAACCCGCTTGCCCTCGCCGTGAGCCGCTTGGATGACCTTTTCGCAGAACTGCACCATGCGGTCGGCGTGGAAGCGGATCCACTCGCCCCGGACGCTACGCCAGATCCAGGCGGCGCGCCGTGTCACGACGGCCGCCTCATCGCCTTGCTCGGGACCGATCTCGTCTGGCAAGGCGGCACCGGTGTGGGCAGTGAACTGACCGGCCATGTCGGCGGAGTAGTCGGCCTTGTCCAGGGAATAGCGAGGATGGCAGTAGCCGTCCGCTTGGTGGTACCCGTCGAAGCCGTAGTCGCCTAGCACGGCGGCCAACTGCCGCACGAAGAAGTCCTCGTAGAGCGTCCCGTCGGAGAGATGCTTGAAAGGGGAGATCGACCGGCTGCGAGTGCCGTCGTGGAGGAGGTTGAGGATCTCTGAATGACCGCCGATCCACGGGTCGCTGGCGAAGATGTCGAAGATCGAGAAGAAGACCGCGACGCCGTGGCCCTGCAGCTCCCGGACGAGACCCAGGAGCTGGGAGCGCGTCCAGTTCTGCCGAGAGCGTTCGTAGCTGGTGGGGTGTCCCCCATAGGAGCCGCAGTCGAACGGCAGCGGGCGATCGTCGCCGCCGCCGTCGTGGGTGTGGACGAAGTCGGGGTTGAAGACAAACAGCGAGACGGCGTCGGGCGTGAAGCCGGCGTTGCGCAGGTACGCACCGACGCCGAAGTCCGGCAATTCGTTGTCGAACCCGATCAATTCAACCCACAGGAACGTGTTGTAGGGCTGGCTGTGCTCGTGCGTGTGCGTTCAACTCCCGTGTTGTGGGGCGGCTCGCCGCTTTGTATCTGCGCAAGCTGTGCGTGTCAAGTTCGGCGGTTGCGGGGTGGTTCCTCTGCGGGCAGCCGTGTGCTATAATGCCGCACGCGTTCTGGCGTGGAACATGCAGGCAGGATGCCTGCGATACGCATTTCTCGAAGGAGCCTCCCTATCGCGTCCGGTCTCACAGTCCAGCAGGAAGCCGAAGTCTCCGGTGTGGGGCTGCACTCGGGTGAGGAAGTCATCGTGCGACTGGTGCCTCGGCCGGAGGAACCGGGGATCGTCTTCCGGCGACTCGACCTGTCCGGCTCGCCGGAGGTGTCGGTTGCGCCCGGGTGCGCCGAGCCCACCGGTTGGTGCACCACCCTTCGCGGTGGCGACACGGTGATTCGGACGCCCGAGCACCTATTGGCTACGTTGTCGGCGCTGGGACTCACCTCGGTGACGGTGGAGTTGACCGGCGCGGAACTCCCGATCCTCGATGGCAGCGCCTTGGCGTACGTCGATCTCGTTCACGAGGCGGGAACACAACCCGCTGTCGCGGGCCCACCCGAGTTAGTCGTGCGCGAGTGGCATTGGGTGGACAACGGCGAAGCACATGTCCTGGCGTGCCCCGCGCCGGAGTTCCGCGTGACCTACGGCGTCGACTACCGAAAACCGCTGGCCCCGAAGCAGGTGTACGAAGGCTGCCCCCGCGGTCAAGTCTTTGCGGAGCAAGTCGCGCCGGCCCGGACGTTTGCTCTGGCGGAGTGGATCGACGGGCTGAGGCAGCAAGGGATGGCTGCCGGTGGCTCCCTTGACAACGCGGTTGTCATCTGGGAGGACCGCCTCTCCGCGGAGCTTCGTTTCCCCGACGAGTTCGTCCGCCACAAGGTGCTGGACCTGCTGGGAGACTTGGCTGTATTGGGGCGACCCGTGCGAGCGCACCTATTTGCGCTAAAATCAAGTCACGCGCTCAACGCCAGGCTCGTGGACTCGCTTCGGCGCGAGAAGGACCAGAAGGACCAAGAAGACCGATAGGACCGATAGGACGCATGGGACCGACGGCACGGACTTGGCACCTGACACCCATTCCCCGAGGAGACCAATCATGGTGATGGACATCGAGCAGATCCGCAAGACGCTGCCACATCGCTACCCATTCCTGCTGGTGGATCGCATCCTGGAGTTGGAGAACGGCGTCCGCGCTCTGGGACTGAAGAACGTCACGGCGAACGAGGCGCACTTCCAGGGGCACTTCCCCGGCCACGCGGTCATGCCCGGGGTGCTGGTGGTGGAGTCCATGGCGCAGGTGGGGGGCATCCTGCTGCTTACCATTGCAGCTGATCCCAGCCGTCAGCCCTACTTTGTGGGAATGGACAGAGTTCGGTTCCGGAGACTGGTGGTACCGGGCGACCAGCTCTTCACGGAGGCGACCTTCCTCAAGCGGAAGGGCGACCTCGGCAAGGTGGAACTGGTTGGTCGCGTGGACGGCGAGGTCGTGGCCGAAGGAACGTTCTCGTTTGTGCTCACCAGCGAGCCCATGGACCCCGTAGCCCAGCGAACGAGCGACTGATAGGGACGCTCCCAGGGGCTGAGCGGGGTCGCGGCGGCGCAGTTGAGAAGGTGAGAAATGCAGATCCATGAGACGGCGATCGTCCATCCCGACGCGCAGTTGGGGGTAGACGTGAGGATCGGCCCGTTCTGCGTGATCGACGAAGACACCGTGGTTGGCGACCGCTGCGATCTGAAGTCGCATGTTTGCCTGCGAGCCGGGACACGCCTCGGAGACGACTGCTCCGTCGAAGCGCATGCCGTCTTGGGTGGAGCGCCGCAGGACCTCAAATACTCGGGCGAACGCAGTTTCGCGATCCTCGGCAACCGCAACATCATCCGCGAGTACGCCACCGTCCACCGGGCGACCGGCGAGGGCGCGGCCACCTCGCTGGGCGATGACAACATGCTCATGGCCTATGCCCACGTCGGGCACAACTCCCGCCTGGGGAGCCGGATCATGATCTCGAGCTACGTCGGGATCAGTGGCCACGTGGTCATCGAGGATCGCGTAGTGGTGGGTGGGCTTACCGGCATTCACCAGTTCGTAACCATCGGCAAGATGGCCATGATCGGTGGCTACAGCTCCGTGATGCAGGATGTGCCGCCCTTCATGACGGCCGAGGGGGCTCCGGCCAAGCCTCGCGGGGTCAACGTGGTGGGGTTGCGCCGGGCAGACGTGGCTGCCGAGGGCCGCGAGGTCGTCAAACAGGCCTTCCGCCTGCTGTACCGAGCGGACCTCAACATCTCGCAAGCGCTGGAGCGCCTCGAAGCCGAGTTGGAGCGTACTGTCGAGATCGACTACCTGGTGAAGTTCCTGTACAAGATCCGCGAAGGGACGAAGGGCCGGCAGGAACAGCGGGCACATTGAGGCGAGGATCGGGGGCGCAGAGCTGCCCGTGATTGCCGGTTGTCGATTGAAGGAACGCTCGTCGCGACGGTGGCACGGTGACACTCCAGGACCGCAAGTCCGAAAGCCGGAATCCGGAATCCGAGATCTCCAGCCCTCCCCGGCTCATGATCGTCGCCGGCGAGGCCTCGGGGGACGCTGCCGGCGCGGCGTTGGCTCGCGAGCTTCAGGAGACACACGGCTTTCAGCTCTACGGGATCGGCGGCCCTCGCATGCGAGCCGCCGGGGTGTGGCTGCTGTTCGACAGCTCCACCTGGAGCTGTCTGGGTCTGAGTGAGAGTCTGCGGATGGTGCCGCGGATGCTGACTGTTTTCGACCGTCTGAAGGAGCTTCTGCGGGACGACCGGCCGGCGGCGCTCATTACCATTGACTTCGGCGCCTTCAACGTGCCCTTGGCCCGTGCCGCGACGACGTTGGACATCCCCGTGCTGTACTTCATGCCTCCCCGCTCGTGGGATCGCGATCCCCGGCGTCACCACTCTGTGGCGCAGGTGGCGACCAAGCTCGCCACGCCGTTCCCGTGGTCTGCGGAGCTACTGAGGCGGGATGGTGGCGACGCGGTGTTTGTAGGGCATCCGCTTGTCGATTTCTGCGCCCAGCGCCGGGGTCGGGACGCGGCGCGCGTGGCGCTGGGGCTGGAAGTCGCCCGACCCGTTGTCGGGCTGCTGCCCGGAAGTCGCCTGCAGGAGATGCGGTACGTGCTGCCCCTTTGCCTCGCCGGAGCGCGTCAGCTTAAGGCGCGTCGGCCCGACGTGCAACTCGTGCTGGGACCGGCGCCGAACCTGCCGCGCGCCGTGGTGGAACACCAACTCCGCCGGTTCGGCCTCGACGTACCGCTGGTTCAGGATATGGCGTATGATATTATGTCTGCCGCCGACGCGCTGATTGTGGCTTCCGGGACGGCGACCCTCGAGGCGACGTGCTTCGAAACACCGATGGTTGTCGTCTACGACGGGCCGGCGACCGGCCGGCTGGAGTTCAAGCTGACGCGAAGGAACGTGCGCCAGGTGTCGCTGCCGAATATCATCGCCGGCAGAACTGTCGTCCCGGAACTCCTGGGGAAGGCAGTGGCCACGCCGGAGCGGCTGACCGCTCATGTGCTCGAGCTCCTGACCGACACTCCTGCTCGCCGGCAGATGCTCAGTGGACTGCGGCAGGTCAAGGCTGCTCTCGGCCCCGGCGGAGCCATCCGGTGTACCGCCCAGCTTGTGAGCGAACTGGTTGGGCGCTCACCGCGCGCGGCTCCTGCGGGAGGCTCAACACCACGGAAGAGCTGAGCGTCAAGACGGGTATGCCCTGGCCGGCGCGGCACCGGACGGCACTGACCGTCGCCCTGCCGGGAGTGCTCGTGGCGGCTGCGTTCCTGCACCCGGCCCAGTTCCACTTGCTCTGGCCGGGCGCTGCAGTAGCCCTGCTGGGGCAGTCGCTGAGGCTGTGGGCTGCAGGGTGTCTGCACAAGGACTCCGAGATCACCACCCGCGGCCCCTTTGCCTTCACGCGCAACCCGCTGTACCTGGGGAGCTTTGTGATCGGTCTCGGACACTGCCTGATGTCTGGGCTTCTCTGGTCGGCTGTGCTGCTGCCGCTTTTCTGGGCGGTCTACCATCCCACGATTCGGCACGAAGAGGGATTCCTGCGCCGGAAGTTCGGCGAGGCGTACGACGCCTATTGCCACCAGACGCCACGCCTCTTCCCCCGCGTGCCGCCGAGAGAGTTGCTGCGAACGGGGTTCTCATGGTCGCAGCTTCGGAGGAATCGCGAGTACGAAGCACTGATCGCGAACGCGGTTGCCGCGCTGCTGTTCGCCTTGGCCGCGAGAGGCGGCTGAAGCCCCGTTGTTGGGGAGGCAAATCTCCAACAACGTTCCTCGCAGGAATCAACCATGTTCGCGCTTCGCTTGAACACCCCGGCGAGTGAAGAGGCGAGCCAAACCGAGCCGCGAAGGGGACAGAGCGGCAACGCTGCGGGGCCGCTCTGTCCCCTTCGCGGCTCGGCTTGACGGCGCACGTTCGAAGGAGCAGTATTGCCTACCCCCGCCAGCGAATCCGACACGACCCGCCAGGGCCGCGGGCTCCGCGCCCGACTCCAGCGGCTGGACACCAACGCGCTGATCCGCCTCAGCAGGTACTTCCGCCCTCACCTCAGGGCAGGGCTCGTTGCGGTTGTCACGATGATCGCCGCAAGCCTGTTGAGTTTGACCCTCTACTGGATGATCAAGTCGTTCTTCCAGCCGATCCTCCACGGGGGGACCGTTCGAGCACTGACCCGCGTGACGCTCATCGTCCTGGGGGTCGCGCTGGCTAGAAGCCTCGCCATGTGCGGGCAGATCTACTTCACCAACCTGGTGGGGCAGCGGCTGGTTGCGGACTTGCGGCAACAGGTCTACGCGCACCTCATGCGCCTGTCGGTGGGGTTCTTCGACAGCGCCAAGACCGGTGAACTGATGTCGCGGCTGACCAATGACATGGCGGCGCTTCAGGTGATGCTGGTCAACACCGTCATCGAGATGCTCAGCGCCCCGCTCATGATCGTGGGCGGCACCGTAGCGCTCTTCTGTCTCAGTTGGCGGCTGAGTCTGCTGGCGTGCCTCTGCCTGCCGCTCACCGTGTTCCTGATCCGGCGAGCCGGCATGCGGATGAACTGGGCGGCCGCTCAGTCGCTGATCAAGCTTGCCGACCTCTCCGAGGTGATGCAGGAACGCCTCTCTGCCATCCGAATCATCAACACCTTCGGGACGCAGGACGTGGAGATCGCCACGTTCCGCGACCGCAACACCGAGGCGTTCCGGGCGCGCATGCGCGAGGCTCGCGTGCAGACGGGGCTCCTGCCGTCCGTCGAGTTACTGGCCGCGCTCGGCCTCATCTTGGCGCTGTGGTTTGGCGGGCGGGAAGCCCTCGCCGGACGGGTTCCGGCGGAGTCCATCCTCACTTTTGCAGCCATGGTCCAGCAGGTCTACTCCAACGTCAGAAAACTGGGCAACGTGGTGCTTGTCCTGCAGCAAGTGTCCGCGGCCGCCAGTCGCCTCTTCACCCTCTTGGATGAGGTTCCGGCGATCCAGGACCTACCCGACGCCGAGCGACTCGAGCGGGTGGAGGGCGCCGTTCGCTTCGACCATGTTCACTTCAACTACACCGGTGGCGAGCCGGTGTTGCGTGACATCTCGTTCGACGTTCGGCCTGGCGAGGTCGTGGCGCTGGTCGGCTCCAGCGGCGCCGGGAAGACGACCGTGGCCAGCCTGGTGCCGCGGCTCTACGATGTCAGCGCCGGCTCGATTCTGGTGGACGGGCACGATGTGCGCCGGGTCGAGCTGCTGTCGCTGCGAAGCCAGATGGGCGTAGTGCCTCAGGAGACGACGCTGTTCAGCGGGACCATCGCGGATAACATTCTGTACGGTCGGCCGGAGGCCACACCGGAGGAAATGCAGGAAGCGGCGCGGAAGGCCAACGCCGCTGAGTTCATTGAGGGCATGCCGGAGAGCTACAATACCCTTGTCGGCGAGCGCGGCGTCAAGCTGTCCGGCGGGCAGCGGCAACGGATCGCCATCGCCCGAGCGCTTCTGCGCGACCCGCGGATCCTCATTCTCGACGAAGCCACGTCGTCGCTCGACGCCGAGTCGGAATCCCTGGTGCAGGAGGCGCTGGAGATCCTGATGGAGAACCGGACTACGCTGGTCATTGCGCACCGCCTGTCGACCATCCGGAAAGCGGACCGGATCTTGGTCCTCCAGCAGGGCCGGGTGGTGGAAGAGGGCGCGCACGACGAGTTGATGGCGCGCGAGGGGCATTACGCCAAGCTATACTCCATCCAGACAGGCCGCAAGTCGGCGGAAGAGCTGGCGCGGCCGCCGGCGGCAGCGCCCGCGTAGCCGACCTGACCACTGCCATGTCTGCTGAGAACCTACCCGAAAAGCGCCTGGCCGCGCCGCGGAAACTGCCGTTTCCGCCGGAGACGACCGCGCGGCCAGGCGCTTTTCGGGTAGGTTCTAAGACCCGGGAAGACCGAATCCTCGATTGGCAAGCCCTCGGTTCGTGGGCAGTCATCGCGGCGCTCAACCGGACGTTGCGGTTCCGGACGGAGGGCACCCAGCATCTGCACGACGCGCGAAGCAGCGGGTGCGGCGGAATCATCCTCGCCTGGCATGGCACCACCATCGTCCCGGTTGACTTCCTGCGAGGCCTGGATGTTCACGCCATGGCCAGTCTCAGCCGCGACGGCGAGTACGTGCACCGGCTGTTCACGCGGTTTGGCTGGAAGTCCATCCGAGGCTCCACCAACGAAGGCGGCAGTCGGGTGGTCCGCGAGGCAATGCGGAAGCTGCGTGCGGGCGCGCTGATCGGGATCACCCCCGACGGGCCGCGCGGCCCGGCGGGGACGATCTCGGCCGGCACCATCTACCTTGCATCGCGGACGCAGGCGCCGGTGCTGCCCATGGGCGTAGCAGCCCTGCGACGGCACCACCTGCGGACGTGGGACCGGTACGTCATTCCGTACCCGTTCACCGCCGCCGCCGTGGTATTCGGCCAGCCGGTGTTCCTGCCGAAAAAGCTGGAGCGCCAGCAGATGCCCGAGCTGAAGCAGCTCGTCCGCGAGTGCCTGGTCGCGGCCGGCCGGCGGGCTGAGCACCTTCTGTTGGAGGCTTCGTAGTTGACCCCTTACCTGCTGTACAACGTGTTGCTGTGCCTGGCGTCGCCGCTGCTACTGCTCTACTATCTGTACAAAGCAGTAGTGCTTGGCAAGGCGCGCCGCGGGCTCGTACAGCAACTCGGCTTCTACAACCGCGAGGAGCTTGCCGGGCGCCTGGTCGGCGAGCCCCGGATCTGGGTCCACGCTGTTTCGGTGGGTGAGGTCATGGCGGCCGCCGGCCTGGTCGAGGCGCTCCGCCAGGAGTTGCCCGAGGCGAGCCTCATCGTGTCCACCACGACCGACACTGGACAGGAGACGGCCGCCAAGCAACTCAAGTCGGCTAACGCTCTGGTGTATTTCCCTCTGGACTTCGCCTTTGCCGTGCGCGGCGCAATGAAGGCGCTGCGGCCCGACGTCTTCGTCATGATCGAGACCGAGCTGTGGCCCAATGTGCTTCACGCGATGCGACGGGCCGATGTCGGCGCGCTGCTTGCCAATGGGCGCGTCTCGGACCGCAACCTGAAATCGTGGCGCTACCTGACTCCGTTTATGCGCTGGCTGTACGACCACGTGGATGCGTTCGCCATGCGCGCGGAGTTCGATGCCAACCGGCTGCTGGAGCAGGGCGTTGCGCCGGGGCGAGTCTACGTCACCGGCGAGATGAAGATGGATCAGCCGCTCCAGAAACTGGCACCGGAGGAGCGGGCGGAACTCCGTGCCGACCTGCGCCTACCTGACGACGGGCGGCTGCTGCTGGTTGGCAGCACCCACCCGGGCGAAGAGAAGCTGGTGTTAGATGCCTACTGGCGCATCCGCATGAAGCACCCCGAGACGCGGCTGATGCTGGCGCCCCGCCACTTGGACCGGCTCGAGGAAGTGGAAGCGGCGATTCAGTCCCACGGGTTCCGGCCGCTGCGACGCACCGAACTGCAACGGCTGGCACCGGAAGAGGAGTCGGTGGCCGACCGGCCCGCCAGCGTCGAGGAGCCGGTGCTGCTGTTGGACACCATGGGTGAGTTGGCGCGGCTGTACGGCGCGTGCGATATCGCCTACATCGGCGGCAGCCTGGTGCCGCGTGGCGGGCACAACGTGTTGGAGCCGGCGATCCAGGGCTGTCCCGTGCTCTTCGGGCCCCACATGCAGAACTTCCGCAGCTTGGCTGAACTGCTCCAGAGCAAAGGGGTCGCTTGGGAGGTTGCCACCCCGGAGGACTTGGCCGAACGAGTGTGCCTGCTGTTGGGCGACCCAGCCGAACTGCTGGCTGTCGAAGAGAGGGCGGCTGCCACCATCGCCGAGAACCGCGGTGCGTCGCGCCGGAATGCGCGGCTGATCGCGAAGCTTGCGGGCGGGTGGCGGCCGTGACTTCTGCGGTGTCCTGCCTCGGCCGCCCCGGCGGACCGGAGAGAGCAGTCGCTGCGGTCCGTCGCGGTGACGTTGAGCCGCGCTCGCGGAGGTTCGAGGATACCGAGTTGGCGGCCTACCTGCTGAGGGTCGTTCGCGGGGAGGAGCGCGACGCGTTGGCGGCCGGCGTCCGGTTTGGGCTGTCGGCGCTCTCGCTCGGCTACACCGGCGCCACGGCTGCCCTGCAGGCTGCGTACCGCTGCGGTCTCCGGACCCGGGAACGCCTCCCGGTGCCGGTCATCAGCGTGGGCAACATCGCCCTTGGCGGCTCCGGCAAAACGCCGTTGACTCGGTGGATTGCGCAGCGGCTCACGGCTGCCGGCCTGCGCGTCGGTCTCTTGCTGCGCGGGCACGGCGGCACCCTCGTCCGCGAAGGGGGAATCGTCTCCGTCGGCTCAGGCGTGCTCCTAAGCGCCTCCGAGGCGGGCGACGAGGCGGTCATGCACGCGCGCGCGCTGCCCGCCGTTTCGGTGGCTGTTGGGCGCGACCGGGTGCGGATGGGGAGGCTGCTGATCGGACAGGCGGGCGCCGAGGTGTTGGTGCTCGATGACGGCTTTCAGTATTGGCGCCTTCAGCGCGACCTCGACGTGGCGTTGGTGCCGGCGGACGATCCATTCGGGAACGGCCGGGCGTTGCCGCGCGGTCTGCTTCGGGAGCCGCCCTCGCGGCTGCGTCGAGCGGACGCGCTCTTTGTGACCCACACAGAGCGCGTGTCGGCCGGAGAGGTTGGCTGCACGATCCAGCGGCTGGAGCGTATGGCCCCCGTTGGCACGCCGATCTTCACCTGCCAACTGCGCGCTACTTGTTTCGCGTCTCTGTCCACGGGCACCACTGTGCCGCTTGACGAACTGCGAGACCGGCGCGTCTACCTGTTTTCCGCCATCGCAGCCAACGAGCAGTTTGCCTGCACAGCGGCAAGCCTGGGGCTGACGGTCGTCGGCCACCGTCAGTTGCCGGACCACTTCGCCTACGACCGACAGGCGCTGCCGGGCGTGGACGACGACGCGCGGCGGCTGGACGCCGACGCCCTCGTTACGACCGAGAAGGACGCAGCCAAGCTGAAGCCTGACTGCGTGCGGACGCCGACCTACGTCCTGCGCATGGAACTGGACATTTGTGGGCAGAGCGCCTTCGAGGCCTGCCTGCTGTCCGCGGCAAGGAGCCTCGTGGTCTGAGCATCGAACCAACGACAACCGAACCTAACAGCGAGTGGAGCGACACTCACTTTGGAGCCGAAGCGGCCTTGGTGCGCTTTGCCCGAAGTGTCGTGCCGCGCCTTCCTTGGGCTACACTGTACGCGCTCGGCGACCTGGCCGGAGCGGCGCTCTACCATGCAGCCGGGGGGCGCCGACAAGTGGCGATGCACAATCTCGCGGTGGCCCTCGGTGACCGCTTCACCCCGTCTCAGCGGCAAGTACTGGCTCGGCGGTCGTGTCAGCATCTGCTCAAGACGTTACTCGAGTTCGTCCGCCTGCCGGAGTTGACCGCCGACGAGTTGAGAGCGCGGGTGCCGTTGGTCGGCGCCGAACATCTCTCTGCCGGGTTGGCTGCGGGGCGCGGGCTGATTCTGGTGACCCCACACCTGGGGAACTGGGAGTACATGGCCGCCCGCGTGGCGCTGGAGGGCTTCCCCTTGAGCGTCATCGGGCGCGACTCGGCCAATCCAGCCGTGGCGCGCGAGGTGACGACGCTGCGCAGAAGCGGCGGCGTCGAGGTGCTCTCCAAGGCCCGCTCGCTGCGCCAGGCACTGAACGCGCTGCAGGAGAACCGGATCCTCGGGATCCTGCCCGATCAGCACGCCGGCGTCAGCGGCATGCCTCTTGAGTTCTTCGGGCGACGCACGCCCATGCACCCGATCCCTGCCCTGCTGGCAAGGCGCACCGGCGCTTCCCTCCTCGCCGGTTGCGCCACCCGAAACGCGAAGAACGAGCTTTGCGCCGTCATCGGGCCGCCGCTGAGGGTGTCGCGCACCGCCGACCGCAAGACCGATGTGGCGGTAGGTATGCGGGAACTGGTCGACGCGATGGAACGCCAGATCCGGCGGCATCCGGACCAGTGGCTGTGGATGCACAAGCGCTTCCGCGACTCGGACGAATCCCTCGCGGCCCGCTGAGGGGGGCCCACTCGGACCCGCAATGCGCCTGAACCTCGAATGCGACAACGCCGCCTTCAGCCGCTCTCCGGTGGCACAGAGGCTGCGGGCCAGGATCTCCGAGCGCCCCAATGTTCTTCTTGTGCGGCTGACCTCCATCGGGGACTGCGTGCTGGCCTCCTCCGTCAGCCAGGCGCTCAAACGGGCGCTTCCCGAGGCGCGCCTGTCCTGGGTGGTTCAGGACAGGTGCCGGGCCGTCGTGGAGGGGAACCGCCACTTGGAGCGCGTGTTCGTTGCACCGCTCAGCCACTCGCCCTATTTGGGCTACCTGCGGACGCTCACCGCCTTGCGGCGGCACCGGTTCGACCTGGCCCTGGACCTGCACGGGATGCTCCGGGCCAGCCTGCTGGGGAAGCTGTCCGGGGCGACGGTGTGCGCGACGCTGTCCAGCTCCCGCAGGGCCTCGCGCCTGTTGGCGGATGTCGTGGTGGATCCGGGGATAGCGCGGCAGCCGGAGCTGCACCTCGTGGAGCGCTATCAGCGGCTGCTGTGGGCGCTGGGCATCGAGGGGGCTGAGCCGGAGCTGGTGTTGCCGGTCAGCGACGAGGAGCGCGCGTGGGCCGCGCGGACGCTCGCGGAAGCCGGGCTCGGGAGCGACCGCCCGGCAGTGGCTCTGGTCCTCGGGACGTCAGACCCCAAGCGCGTCTGGCCGCTCGCTCACTTCGCCCGAGTGCTGGAATGGGTGTCGGCAGATCTGCGCACGCCGCCCCTCCTCATTGGCGGCCCGCTCGAACGCGCGGCTGCCGAGGAGCTTGTCCGGTTGACGCCGGCCAACGCCGTCAACCTCGTCGGTCGCACAACACTGCCCCAACTGGGCGCCCTGCTGTCGCGCTGCGCGGCTGCCGTCACGGGCAACACAGGTCCCATGCACCTAGCCGTGGCGGCCAAGTGCCCGGTGGTGGCCGTGATGAACCGCGACCGCTACTGGCACCTGCGCCCGTACGGAGCGGCGCACACCATCCTGCTCCCCGATCCTCGGGAAGCCGCTGGGCTGCCCGACGCGCAGGCGTTGGCAACGATCTCGCCGGACCGGGTCATCGCCTCGTTGCGGGAGGTTGTGTCGCCCCGCGGGGTTGCCTTCCCCGCGCCAGCAGCGCTTCCGCCGCCTCAACCACCGCCTCCACGGTGATCTCGTCCATGCATGGTCTTCCCTCTCCGCGTTTGCATTTCTCGGCGGGCTGGCAGTGGCGGAACTTGCAGGGCGAGGCGAGCGTGACGGCTGTGTCCGCCTTCGGCCCGTTCCGCAACGGACTGGGACCCAACAGGCAGACTAGGGGCACCCCCAAAGCGAGAGAGTAGTGGATCAGCCCGGTGTCCGCGCCGATCGCCAGGTCGCACCGGCTAAGCAGTGCCGCAGCTTCCCCCAGCGTGGTCCGGCCGGCAAGAGAGCGCGGCCGGCACTGCATCCGCGCGATGAGCGCCTCGGCGCGCGAAACCTCGGCCTTGCTGCCGGGCACCAGACACGTGGCGCCCACCCGCTCGCTCAGCAGGTCGCCCACCTGGGCGAACCGGTCCGCGCTCCACTCGCGGGTGGGTTCGGCCGAAAAGGCGATGAGCGCGACGACGGGCTTGCGGCCCTCCAGCCCCAGTTCCTGCCACAGGGCGGCGGCGCGTTGGTGGTCGTCGGCTGCCAGGTGCAACTCCGGCACGTAGTCGTCAACGTCAAGCCCCAGGTCCGCGCATTGCTCGAGGTACTGCTGAGAGATGTACGTCTGGTTCATGTGTGTCGGCATCAGCCGGGTGTAGCACCGGCGGCTGCCGCCGCGGGCATCCTGCCTGCCAATGCGCACGGGCGCGGCCGTGAGGCGCGTGAGTAAGCCGCTCTTCAGCAGGCACTGCGCGTCGACAACTATGTCGAAGCGCTTGCGCAGCCGCCGGATCGCCGCCAGCCAGGCGCGAGGTTCGGGCGAGTCGATGGTGACAATCTCATCCACGTGGGGGTTGTGCGCGATGCCGGGAAGCGCCTTCCGCTCAATGACCCACGCCAGGTGGCAGTCGGGGTGCTGGCGACGGATTTGGCGGGCGATCGGAGTGGTCTGGATCACGTCCCCGGCTGCAGACAGGCGGACGATCAGGATCTTTGACAAGGAGGGTTCTCCGTAGTACGATATACCCGCGGGGACCTGACCTCCGGGTGACGAGCTTCGGGTTCGTGCGGGGCCTGCATGCGTGCGCGTGCGGTGGCTCCATTCTCACACAAATCCGGCAGTCGAACAACGTGCCCCCGCTACCCCATGTGCCAACAGCCGCTCCGTGTTCTGCAGGTCATCACTCAGTCCAGAGTGTCCGGCGCCGAGATTAACATGATCCGGCTGTGCCGGGGGCTGCTGGACCGCGGGCACGCAGTTCTGGTCGTGACCAGACCCGGATCGCTCATGCGCGAGTCCCTGGCTCGGCAAGGCGTCCCGTCTCGTGAGTTGTCGATTCACGGCAAGGCGAACTTGGTGGCGCCGAGGCGGCTGGCAGCAGTCATCCGCGAGTGGCAGCCCGACCTCGTGAACACCCACAACTCGACGGCAAGCCTGTGGGGCGGGCTGGCGGCACGGCTGGCGCGGACGCCGGTGGTGGCGCACGTGCAGGGCCTCCACTACAGTTGCACCCTCTGGTCGTGCTACGGGGCCGCGGACGGTCTGATCGCCTGCTCCGACGCGGTGCGGCGCTATACCGTCGGGGTCGGGTTTGCGCCGCACCGGGTGCGCCGCGTATACAACGCCGTCGACCCTGCCGAGTTCGTGCCGAAGCGCCCCCGCGAGGCCGTGCGGCAGGCACTGGGTCTGGCTCGCGACGAGTTGGCCGTGGGGGCCTTCGCCCACCTCTCGCGGAAGAAGGGCCACGCCGACTTGCTCGAGGCTGTGGCGAAGGTGCCGATTGACGTGCCATTCCGGCTCTTCTGCGTCGGCAACGGCCCGTGCCGGGACGCGCTGCAGCGGCAGGCGAGCGGGTTGGGGATCGCGGGCCGAGTCCACTTCCTTGACTACCGCCGTGACGTTGCAAACCTGATGTGCGCGATGGATGCCATGGCGCTGCCCTCTCACCGCGAGCCCTTTGGGATCGTCTATGTGGAGGCTATGCTGGCACGTCTCCCGGTGATTGCCTGCAACGCCGGAGGCGCGCCGGAGGTTGTCGAGGAGGGGGTGACGGGTTACCTCGTGCCGCCGCACGATCCGGACCGCTTGGCCGCAGCCCTGACCGCATTGCTCACGTCGCCCGCGCGGAGGCGGCGGATGGGCGAAGCCGGCAGGAACCGCGCAGTGGAGCGGTTCAGCCTGGACAGGATGGTGACAGAGACGGAGTCCATGTACAGAGAGGTCATCCGCAGTCGGCCGCTCCCGAGACGGACGCCGAGGAGCTGACCCGTGGCACTGAACCTGACCCGAGACCAATTGACCGCGGCAACGGTTCGCGTTGTGCACTCGGCGAAGGGGCTTCGGCCCGAAGTGCGCGTCATCCGGTGCAACGGCGGGCTGGCTGTGTTGAAGGACTACTTTGGGTGTCCTGGTCTGCAGCGCGAGGTCGTCGGCCGATGGCTGGCACGACGCGAGTACTGGGCCTACCGCCAGGTGGATGGTGTGGAGGGCGTTCCGAGACCACTGGGTATGCTCGACCCCTATGCGTTTGCTTGCGAGTACATCGAAGCCACCTGCGGCAGCCTGTTCGAACCCGGCGAACTGTCAGCGGAGTTCTTTGCCCGGTTCCGGGCGCTGGTCGAGACCATCCACCAGCACGGCATCGCCCACGGCGACCTCAAACGCCGCCGGAACATCCTGGTGGACGGCGAGCTGCGGCCCTACCTGATCGACTTCGCCTCCGCTGTCTCCCGGCGGCCCGGCTGGGACGTGTTCGGCAACGGGCTCTTCCGGCAACTGTGCCAGATCGACCTCAACGCCATCGCAAAACTGAAGCGCCGCCTCTCCCCGCAGTGGCTGACCGAGGACGAAGAACGGAACCTGCTGTTCCCCACCTTCTTGGAGCGCTGGGCCAAGCGGGTGTTGGGACGATGAAGCGGATTGCAGATTGCGGATTACGGATTGCGGATTTGGGGACTCGACCCGCGGCGGGGGGGGGCGCGCCTCGGCTGCTGATCGTCCGCCTCAGCTCTCTCGGCGATGTCGTCAACGCTCTGCCAGCAGCCCACGCCTTGCGCGGCACCTTCCCCCACGCCTTTCTCGCCTGGGTGGTCGATGGTCCCCTTGCGCCGCTGCTTCGCCGGTCAAACCTGCTGGATGAAGTCCTCCCACTGCCAGTTCCCAACGGCCAGACCGTCCGCTGGGATGACCTCCTCCGCGCTCCGGCGCTCTACACCGACTTCCGCCGGTTCGTCCGGTGTCTCCAGCGTCTCCGGTTCGACACCGCGCTGGAACTCCAGGGGCTCCTCCGGAGCGCCGCCACGGCCTACCTCAGCAAGGCGCCGGAACGGCTCGGCTTCGTCGACGAGCTTCGCGAGCTGAACCACGTCTTCGTCAATCGGCGAGTGCCCCCCGCCGGCCGGCATGCCGTCGACCGCTTCCGGTCCATGGCCGAAGCTGCTGGCGCGCACAAGGCGCCACCCTCCTGGGGCGCGCTTACCTGGCCCGAAGACGAGACCGCCGTCGCTCAACTGCTGGAGCCGCTTCCCCCTCGCTACCCGCTGATCGCCCTCAACCCCGGCGCCTCGGCAGCCTACAAACGCTGGCCGGCCGAACGGTACGCCCGCGCCGCGGACGAGATCCGTCGCCAGGGAGAGGCGGCATTCGTCGTCATTGGCTCGCCCCCCGAACGCGCCCTCGCCCAGACCATCTGTGACGCCACCTCCGCCCCGACCCTCAACCTTGCCGGCCGCACCACGCTCCCTCAACTGGCCGCTCTGCTCAAACGCTGCACCTGCGTCGTCACTGGCGACACAGGACCGATGCACTTGGCGGTAGCAGTCGGCACCACCGTCGTGGCCATCATGGGCCCCACCGACGCCTCCATCACCGGCCCCTACGGCGTCCGGGCCGTCGTGATCCAGGCCGAGGGAATGCGGCGGGCGGCATGGGGCCAGAGCAAGTTACGGGACCCGAAGCTGATGCTGGAGATAAGTCCGGCAATGGTGGCGGAGGCGAGCTGCCGGGCCTTGGCGCTGACTCCGGATGCGTGGGCTCTGAGAGCGGGGTCTCTGCATGCCGAGATTCCTCGCGGGGGCACCCCTATTCGACGAGCAGAGTCGCGTCGACCCGGTTCGCCTCCCCTTCGCCCAGTACCATCAGCGGGGCAGACGACAGCTTCACGCCAGGCGCTCCGTTGGCGGTGGCGACCTCGACGCGGTATTCGCCTTCCCAGACTCCGCTGAATGGGGCCGCTCCGTCGTCGCCGACGGACTGCGGGGCGGGACGAGGCGCCGGGTTCTCGGCAAGCACTCCTCGCCAGTCGCCGACGCCGGCCTCCTGCAGGCGCTTCAGTGCCTGGACGGCAAGCGGCTCCGCCGTAGGCGCCAGGCTGAGAACGGTCCCGCCCGCCAGCAGCTCCGGTTGACCGTCCCCTCGACGCATTGCCTTGACGGATACCTCGAAGGTGCGAATGGCGCGCAGCACCTGGCGCGCCGTTAGCAGCGACCGCAGGTGCACGACGGCGTCTCCGGTACCGTCACTCAAGGGGATACGGGCCTTGATGGGCGTGAGTCCGGGCAGGTGGACCGCCAAGTCGTACGTCCCCACCGGGAGATCCCGACAGACGAGGCAGTTCCCCTCGCGGGTAGCGGCGAATAGCCTGGGCTCTCCCCCTCCGCGGTCGCAGTGGGGCACCCGCCCCCGCACCGGTCTGAGTGTGCACACCAACCCCTCCACGGCGGGCGCTACGCGGAGCGTCCTCCGCAGGAATCCGTCCGGGGAGTCTGCGGGACGCACCACGTCCTTGATCAGCCGACCGTGCCAGAACTCCAGGTCGCCCTGCCGAACGACGACTTCCTCCCCTTTGCCGAGGGAGTCGTTGAGCGGAAGTCGCCCCGCCCACAGCTCCGCCTCTGTGCCATCCACGAGTACTTGAGCGCCTGATCCTGCCGGCACTGTGAAGGGGAGCGTGGCGAATCGCCCATTGGACTGGAAGGCGTGCCCGGCCGGGCCGGCAAGAGGCGGCAGCGCCAGTGGCTCATGCGGCATTCCTGTGGCCCTTGTCGTGAGCGCTCTCTCGGCGGTCGGCGCTGGCGGGGCGGCCTCGCTGGCGCCGGTGGTGCCCGGCGTCGGCACGAGGGCCGGCAAAGTCAACGGCACCGTCAGTCGCGGCAGGGCGTAGCGGTGGTCCGGGGTCTGGGCAGGGAGCTTGGCGAAGCCGTCGGCATCGGCGGGAAGGAGCGGCGGGCGAGTCGTGGCAGGAGTGGTGGTTTGCGGCCCACCCTCGGGCAAGAGCAGGGCAGCGCCCACCGTGAGTTGGTCGGGATTCGCCAGCCTGTTGCAGCGGACCAGCTCCGCCGTGGACACACCGAGCCGCCGGGAGATCAGCGTCAGGTTGTCGCCTCGCTGCACGGTGTACACGGGAGGCACTCCCCGGGAGGGGGCCGCAGGGGGGGCGAGACTGCGCCCTCGATCCGCAGGGATTGTGCACCAGCCCTCCTGGACTGTAGGTGGTGCCGCCGCCGGCAACTCAGTGGGGAAGGCAGCCCAAATGTCGGCCGGCTGCGACACCACCCGGCCGGCTGTTGCGGCTGACCGGGCGTGCGGCGGCGGCGTCTCGAGGCCGGCTGTCCGCGCGCGACCGGCGGGTCGGGCTGCGTCCGTAATGCAGGGCGGCAGGGAACGGGCCGGCGTCGGCCCAACTGCTGACCCCTGAGCGGGGATCGGCGTGACAACCGGAGGACCGCTCGGCAACGCTGGCGCGGGAGGACCCGGCTCGACTGTGGCCAGGACGACTCGGGCGTACTCTCCGGCGGAGTACTGCCTCACCGACTGGAACGTAAGTGTCTGCTGCTTCCCGAGGGCCAGGGCGCGCTTGCCGACGTGATCCACCAAGTACTCGATGAGGTTGTGGACCGTGACCTCCGTCTGACCTCCGCCCAGCCCCTTGCCGTGAAGCGCCTCGATCACGCACTCCCCGAAGAGGCTCTGCGCCTTCCCCGGCCCAATCCAGGACTGCTCGTCCCGCGCGCACGACGGGATCACGCAGCGGTAGCCGTGGCGTTGGCTGAGCGGCCGCTCGAGGTACGCCTCGCTCGCGCTGCCGGTGCTGCCGCCAGCGTCACAGGCGTTCAGGAGGAACACGACTTGTGCCTTGACGCCTTGGAGCGAGCCGGCAAGCTGGTCGAAGGTGAGGAACGTGCTCGGAGTGTCGGGCTGGTAGCCAGGCAGCAGGAAGCGGAGCTGTTGGCCCGGTTCTGCCTCCGCGAGCAGTCCGTGAGTGGCGAGGTAGACAAGAACGAGATCGTCGGCACGCGTCGCCTTCTCTGCCACCTCTGACAGGGCAGCCAGCACGGGCGCACTGCCGTCGTCGAAGCCGACATGCACCTTCGCATTGAGGACCTCTGCCGGCCGAACGCCCGGCTCCCCAGACCGCGGCGCCAGGAAGACATGGACGCGCGTCTCTCCCGGGGGAGCTGTGTAGAGCGCCTGCGTAGCCAACGCCGCGGCGATCCCCAGGGCGTCGTTCACACAGGCGGGGAGATCGTCGAAACCAGCGGCCCGGGAGAAGTCATCTACGCCGATGAGCACCGCGAAGCCGCGGCCCGCCTCGCCCGCGTGCCCGGCTGGCGCACCTGCGGCGAGCAGCATTGCGGTCGCCAGCAGCGCGACAGGCGCTCCGGCGCAGAGCCTGCAAGCAGCTCGCAGCATCCGTGCGCGGAAGCTTCCCCGCCACACCCGCGCGCCCTCCTGTCGCGCTACTCGATTGCCGTGCCGTCCATCCATTGAATGGCGTGCCAACTCCATGACGAGCGCGGGAAGCCTCACCCACATGAAGCAGCCCGCTCCGAGTATACACTCAGTTGGCAGGATAGCCAATGCCCTCGCGCAACCCGGCGGCCGGCGCTCTGCCGATCAGGTACACTTGCCAGAGACGCCTCCCTTGCCTGGTGGAGTGACCCATGACCCAGCAGATCCGGCCAAGCGCCGCGAGGACCTTTGTCATCACGCCGGTCCTCAACGAAGAGGAGTCGCTCGGAAAGGTGCTGAGCGAGATCCCCGCCGAGCTGAGTGCCACGCTGATCGTCGCCGACAACGGCAGCACCGACGCTACGCCCCAAGTTGCGGCCGCCCACGGCGCCCATGTCGTGCACGAGCCACGGCGCGGCTACGGCGCAGCCTGCTGGCGCGGCATGGAGGAGGTGGCGAAGCTGGCGAAGCCGGCAGATGCGGTGGTCTTCCTCGATGGCGACTACAGCGACTACCCCGAGGAGATGACCGCCCTGGTTCGCCCGATCCTGGATGGAGACGCGGACCTGGTCATTGGTTCGCGGATGCTGGGCGAGCGGGAGAAAGGCGCGCTGCCGCCGCACTCCGCGTTCGGCAACCGGCTGGCCGGGAAGCTTCTGCTCTGGCTGTACGGTCAGCAAGCCACGGACCTGGGACCGTTCCGCGCCATCCGCTGGGACAAACTGCAGGCGCTCGACATGCAGGACCGCCGCTTCGGCTGGACCGTCGAGATGCAGGCGAAGGCAGCGCGGTTTGGCTACCGCGTCACTGAGGTGCCGGTACGCTACCGTAAGCGGATCGGGCAATCCAAGATCACCGGATCGCTGATTGGTTCCGCCCGCGCGGCCTACTGGATCCTCGGGACGCTGCTGAGGTATACCCGCGAAGGTTGGGAACACACCGAAGTGGAAGTTCGCGGAACTTCCCCGGCAGGCGTGCAGCAGACGTAGGACAGAGGGTATTCTCCCAGACGGAGCCGAAGTCGCACCGGGACTTCGGTGTGTTCCCAACCTTCGCGGGTATACCACACCGCCTGGACTTGGCTGCACAAGCTCCGTCGCGCCCTGGTTCGTCCCGGTCGGGACCGACTGGCGGGAGTGGTGGAGGTGGACGAGACCTACGTTGGCGGGGAACGAGCCGGGAAGCGAGGTCGCGGAGCCGCCGGGAAGGCACTGGTGGTCATGTCCGCGGAGGTCGCCGGTGCCGGCATCGGTCGCATTCGGTTGAGTCAGGGGGTCGCTGCGTCTGCCGCCAGTCTGACCGCTGCACTGGAGACGGCAGTGACCCCGGGAAGCACTGTACTCACCGACGGGTGGTCCGGCTACCAGCGCCTGTCCGACTGCGGCTACCAGCACCAGGTGATCCGCCCGGAAGCACACGTCGGCGAGCATCCGCTGCCGCGGGTGCACCGGGCGGCGTCGCTGTTGCAGCGCTGGTTGCTGGGGACTCATCAAGGCGCTGTTCGTGCTTCCCCTCTGCCGTACTACTTGGATGAGTTTGCGTTCCGTTTCAATCGGCGAACGTCTCGCGCACGCGGGAAGCTGTTCCTCCGCTTGGTCGAGCAAGCCGTGGCAGTGGATCCGGTGCCGAACTGCCAACTCGGCGCCGTCGCTCGCGACTGAAACGGTATATGTGGGGTGCGCTGGAGCCAAGTGCATACCCCCAAAGCGAAATACCTGTGGGCCAGCAATTCTGCGTGGATGCGGAAGACCTGGACGACATTCCCGAGCTCTGGCCGCAAATCCAGCGCTTCAACCTGCCACTGGTCCAATACACCGTCCGAGAGGTCGTCAGCGGGCTGCAGTATGTCGCCTACGCCCGCGAGCGCAGTCTCTGCTATGCCACGCTCTTCATCGAGCGCATCCTGGTCCATCTGCAGGCGTGCGGGAGGCCCCTGGCCGGCTCGTTCATTCAGACCGACAATGGCTCGGAGTTCATCGGTTCTTGGAATGCCCGGGAAGACAGCGTCTTCGCCCAAGCCGTCTGCCACGTGCCCGGACTCACCCAGCGTACCCTCCCGCCCGGCGCCCACACCTGGCAGGCCGATGTCGAGACCGTCCACCGGCTCCTCGAAGATGAGTTCTACGAGGTCGAGACCTTTCGCGGCCGCCGCGACTTTCTCGCCAAAGCTACCACCTACCTGTTGTGGTTCAACGTCGCCCGCACCAACAGCTACAAAGAGCATCAGACCCCCTGGCAGATACTCCACCAGCGCAACTCCGACCTCCGACCCGAGATCGTCGCTCTACCACCCGTCTTCCTCGACGATCTCTTCGCCGCGATGCCAGACTACACCCCCGGTGGGGGCCACGATGTTATTCCCTGGTCCTGGGCGAGTGGCAAGCACGCCGTGCGTTGGCACGGCGGCGGGTACAATCCGTAGCCATTCGCCGGCGCCGCTCGCGGCCCCTCGAGTCCATACCGAGTCGATTCTGGGAGGAACCATGGTCTCACGTCTCTGGGGAGTTCTGGCAGTGCTTGTTCTGCGGTCCGGCGCTTGTGCGCAGGGCACGGAGGCTGCAGCGCAACTGCGGCTGATCCCCTTCCCTCGCGAGGTCCGCTTGTCCGAGGGGGCCTTCCGCCTGCCCAAAGAGACCGCGCTGTGGGTGCCCGCAACAATGGCGGCAGGGGTGATTCCGGGGGAACTGAGCGAGGAGTTGCGACGATTGGGGAGCGCGACGGAGATCCGCAACGGGCCACCGGCGAAGGAAGGCCAGGATCGCGCTTCGCTGTTCCTGACAGAGGCGGCCGTTGCCGCGGAGGCACTCCCGGGTCCACTGACGCCACCCGACCACTCCGAAGGCTACGCGCTCACCGTCTCGCCGGCAGGGATGGCAGCGACGGGCGCCGACGCAGCCGGGTTGTTCTACGCTGCGCAGACGCTGTGTCAGTTGCTGCGCGCCAACGTGGCTGACGGCGTTCTCCCCGACCTGACGATCAGCGACTACCCGGCACTGCGCCATCGCGGATTCCAGGACGACCTCACCCGGGGGCCGAGCACATTGCTCGGGGTCCTCAAGCGCGAGGTCGAGATCGGCGCACTGGCGAAGATGAACTTCTTCACCTACTACATCGAGCACCAGTTTGCGTTCAGCAAGCATCCCGAGATTGGACCGCCCGACGGATCGCTGACGCCTGACGAACTGAGCGCCCTCGTCGAGCACGCCAAGGGCTTCCACGCCGAGATCGTCGGGTGCCAGCAGTCGTTCGGGCATTTCTATCACATTCTGAAGCACGACGAGTACAAGGACCTACGCGAAACGGGCGGCATTCTCAGTCCCGTCAACGAGAAGAGCTACCAGCTTCTCGATGACCTCTACTCCGAGCAGGCGCCCCTGACCTCGTCGCCGTTCTTCAACGTCTGTTGTGACGAAACGTACGGTCTGGGCGAGGGACCGTCCAAGGAGTTGGCGAAGGAGATCGGCGTGGGCGGCGTGTACGCCCGGCACATGCGGCGCGTGCACGACCTGGTGGCGAAGCAAGGCAAGCGGATGATGATGTGGGGGGACATCATCCTGCAGCACCCCGAAGACCTCAAGGAGATCCCCAAAGACACCGTCATGCTGACCTGGGGCTACGGTCCGGCGGCGAGCTTCGAGAACCAGATCATCCCCTTCGCCGAGTCGGGCTACGAGTTCTTCGTGTGCCCTGGCGTGAACTGCTGGAGCCGACTGCTGCCGGACTTCGCGGCGACGACAGTCAATGTCCAGAACTTCGTCCGCGACGGCGTGAAGCGCGGTGCCCTGGGCATGCTCAACACCGCCTGGGACGACGATGGTGAGACCTTCTGCGCGCCCAACTGGCACGGCGTACTGTGGGGGGCTGAGTGCGCGTGGACCGGCTCGACCACCGACCCGCGCGACTTCAACCGGCGGCTTGGCGGCGTACTGTTCGGCGAGCAGGGCGACGACTTCGGGCAGGCCATCGAGCTGCTGGCGAAGACGCATTCGCTGCCCGGGTATGGCGGCATGATGGATCGGCGATTCTGGCAGCTCGACTTGGCGAATGTGCCCACCAGCATTCCCGCTGCCCGCAAGCAGGCGGGAGAGCTGCTGAAGCTCACGCAGCCGGCCCTCGAGCACCTTCGGCGAGCGCAGCAGAGCGCCACGGTGAACGCGGACCTGCTGGACTACTTCGTCTTCGGCGCTGAGCGCATGCAGCTCACGGCGACGCGGCGGTTGGACTTCCTGGAAGCCGCCAACGAGTACGACCGCGCCGTGCAGGCAGCAGGTGGCCTGGCTGCCGCTCGAACAGCCGCCGACAGCGCCACGACGCTCCTCCGCAAGATCCGCGACCAGCACGCCGACTTGCGGACCCGCTACGTCGGCCTATGGAACCGCGAGAACAAGCCCTACGCCCTGGACTGGACGACCGGGAAGTTCGCCAAGGTCGTGGCGGCGTATGACGGCCTCCTCCAGCAGGTGACGGCCGCCGCGGAGGGTCTGACCGCCGGGAAGCCGCTGCCCTCGCCCGAAGCGGCGGGGCTGGCAGTCGTCGAGACGGGTGTGCGCGCGACGCACCCGACGCGCGTGGCCGACGCGATGGACAAAGCACTCCCGTGGCAGGAACCGACCGCGACGTCTCGTTGCGGTCTCGCAGTGGAGGCTGGGAAGACAGACCGGCAGGGCGTGCCCGTCGAGATAGATCTCGCCCTGCCCGAGGGCGCGCAGCGGTCGGTGCGACTGTACCAGCTTGCCGGCCAGGAGCAACAGCCCGTGCCCTGCCAGATGGAGGAGGTGCTGGACGAGCAAGGAGGCAGGCACTCACGGCTGACGTTCGTCCTCCCGGGCAAGCTCGACGCCGGCCAGACTGCCCGGCTCTGCCTGTACGCAGTGGCAGACGCGCCGCCCGACAAGGCGCCCGCTTTGCGCTGCGAGAAGACCGAGACCGGCGACTACTGGATCGAGAACGAGTGCCTTCGCCTGTTCGTCGGCAGAGAAGGCGCGCATCTCTACCACTGGATCGTCAAGCGTACGGAGGCCACGGCTGCGGTTCTCCCCGAGGAGGGCGTTGACCTCACCCAGCCTGGCGAGACCGGCTGGGCCGGCTTCGCCGACATGACCGGGGCCTCGCGCAGTTCGCCCAACGAGCTGCGCCTCGTGCAGGCAGGTCCGGCAATGGCGCGGCTCCGTTGTGTGGACGAGTCCGGCCTGACCAAGACCATTAGCGTCTACGCCGGCCAGCCGTGGGTGGAGGTTACTCTCGACTCGCCCACTGGTTGGTTCTGGAACTACGACGACCAGCGAGTGTTGAGCGCCGAGGGTGAAGTGCCCGCCCAGTACCTTTTCGCCGGTGGTTCCACCGGTCCGGTTGGAAAGAACAGCGAAGGGCTGGACGCCCAGGTCAAACGGAGCAACCTCCGCTGGGGCGCCAAGTTCGCTCCCGACCGGCTGCTGCTGGCGCTGGTCACGCCGGAGGTGGACGCGCTTCACTGCATCGGTCCCGGCGGCGGCTGGGGCGGCGTGGGTATTGAGGGCTCTCCCGCTCCCGCGAGCCACTTCGTCACCTACGGCGGCGTGTGCCCGGAGGACCCAACGGCGACGCTGAACCTGCTCCGGCAGAGCCTGGACTTTGCGGACCAGCCGAAGGTGACGACGTACAGGTGGGAGCGGAGGTAGGGGCGGAGGGCGCAGGAGTTGCTCGCACCCGCCCCCTCGGTTGAGCACAGCGACCTCAAGCGGGACAACGTAGGGGCAGACCGGTGTGTCTGGCCCGGCTGGGCGGGAGCGCAGGGGGCGGGTACGCAGAGGGCGGGAGCGCAGGGGGCGGGTACGCAGAGGGCGGGCACGCAGGGGGCGGGTACGCAGAGGGCGGGCACGCAGGGGCGGGCACGCAGAGGGCGGGCACGCAGGGGCGGGCACGCAGGCACCGCCCCTACGGCCTGCGGTCAGAGCGCGCTTGGAGGAGTGCCAGCAGAGCAACCGCCCTCCCAGTGGTGCCCGCCGAACCGCGGTGGGAGAAGTAGTCGGCTTGTCGGCACTTCGTGCACGGTGGGAGCGCGGCGAGTCGGGCTGGCGGCATGCCACAGGCGACGAGCTGGTGGCGGACGACCGAGTAGGGGTCCAGGTGCGGCTTGCCCCTGCCGGGGCGCCGGACGAGGTGACTTGAGTCGAACTGCTCCGCCACCTCAGGACCGACCTCGAAGCAGCACTGGCCAAGGCTCGGCCCGACAGCGACGGCGAGCTGGTCGGCGCGGGTGCCGAAGCGAGCCTGCATCGTCTCCACCGTCTTCGGCACGATTCCCGCGGCCAGGCTGCGCCACCCCGCGTGCGCCAGACCGAGCGCTCTATGTTGAGGGTCGTACAGGAAGACCGGCACGCAGTCGGCGACGAAGAGAGCCAAAACAACGCCAGGCGCGTCGGTGACCAGCGCATCCGTCGCGGGAATCGCGGTCTCGTAACTGAGCGCGCCTCGCCCCTTCTCGGCTGTCGTCACGTGGTGCACGCGGTTCCCGTGGACCTGTTGGGCGCAGACCCAGTCGCGCAAGTCCCCCCCCCACTCTTCGGCGACGCGCCGGCGGTTCTCGCGCACGTCTGCCGTGTCGTCGCCCACATGCAGCGCAACGTTCAACGAGTCGAAAGGCGCCGCGCCGACACCGCCTGTGCGCAACGAGACCCCGTGCGTCAACTCACCAAAGCCAGAGAGCAGCGACGACTGCCACAACCGAACACCGTCTCCACCTCCCGATCCCCCTGTCCCCCGGTCTCCTTGTCTCCCGGTCCCGCCATCCCACCTCACGGCCATGGGAAGAACGGCGCCTCCTGGCGCGTTGCGGTGCAGAGGATCGTCCACAGGACGGCCATGAAGAACTCACCCAGGATCATGCCCAGGAAGAACGGGCGGCCTTTGCGGTAGGCGTCCATGCCGGCGTAGCGGAGCAGGAGGGTCTTGATGATCCAGGCCAACGTCAGCGGGAACCAGAACACGATCATCGTCCACGAGCCGCAGAGAGCGTAGCCAATGGGGTAGAACGGCCACCACCAGAACCGAGCCCGCATGATCGACAGGAACAGCGTCAGCACGATGCCGATGGCGAAGTTGATCGGCAGGCGGACGTCGTAGTTGTCGGCAACCTGAATCTGCGCCACCGAGTGCCGGAGCAGCATGGTCGCGTTGCCGCTGCCGTACTGGTACAGCTTCAGCATGCCCTCGGTGTAAGGGATGTACAGGTGCACGACGGCCGCGCCGACGAAGGCGATTCCCATGGCCACGACCATCGCGGAGAACAACGCCCGCTTGCGCAGGTGAACGCCGTCGGCGATCTTCAGCGCATCCAGGAACGGGCTGAACAGGTTGCCCCGCAAGTCGCGCACGAACACAGAGTCGGGAAAAGCGAGGAGGGTGAGATTGCGCGGCGAGAGCGAGTGGAGCGGTCGGAACGTGCGCACCACATCCAACGGCCGGAAGGAGGTCTCGCACATCATCATTCCGGCTTCGGAGACGCTGCGCGCCATGACCAAGCTGACGACGAACAGGTAGACGCAGACTTCGAGCATCGCCAGCCAGGTCGACATGCCTCCCGCGCACAGCCACACGATGGCCCCCGCTGTGGCAGCAATCAAGCCGAACACGGCCCGCCGGTGCGACAGCAACTCGTTGCTGTCATCGACGGACGGATCGCCCAGAAACGCCCGCCGGAACACCCTCCGCAAGTGCGGCCACGCCGCGCGTACCAGGTAGAGACACAGCACCAGGTAGGCGCCCATGACCTGGTACCCGATATGCACCCGCGTCGGGTACATCGGCATGGCCTCCACCGAGCCCCCGAACGCCGAGATCACGATGTCTTCCAGCCGGGCGAACCAGAAGAAGAACCACAGGCTGAACAGCAACTGCGTCGGCAGGAAGTACCCGAACCCGATGGCGGCGAACGACAGGTAGATGGTGGTGAACGCGATGTCGCGCCAGGGCCGGTTGACGAGGAGGCTGTTCAGGTTGTTCTGCAGGCCCAGTTCGGGGATGATCGGGTAGATCTTGTTGAGCCCGTTGATGGTGAACACGACGGCCGGGATGGCAAACCCCATCCACATGAGCCGGCTGCGGAAGAACCGCCCCCGGGTCTGCTCACGACTCAACTCCAACGGCAGTTCGACCAACGGAAAGGTCAGCTTCTCGGCGTCTACCCACTGCCGGCGGAAGATGGAGGCCAAGCACATCCAGGCGGCGAACAGCGCGGCGGCGAAGACGTACCACGCAGCCAACGGCCGCAGCCAAGTGCTCCAGGGGAGGGGCTCCCCGACAGGGAGGCTCTCGTAGTAGTACCGGGAGACATCCTGCGTGGCGGTGTCCTGGGGATTGAATGCCACCCACCAGTTCGGCACATGCGGGAACACGAGCTCGTCCCACTTGTACTCGGGCCGATTCAGGTAGTTGCTCATCACCAGCGTCGGCATGAGTCGGTCCATCAGCCCGCGCGAACTCATCAACGTGGCGATGAGGATCATGCAGTAGGCGACGATCATGTCAGCCGAGCTGAGCGCCCAGCTCGGCCGGAGCCGCCGAATCACCAGGTCTGCCGCGACCACGACCAGGTAGATGCCAATGGCGGCAGGGGCGAACTGCGAGATGCCGATCTGGATCTTGAGGATCAACTGCGCGCACGGCACCAGAACGCATGCGGCCAAAGCACCGAGAATGCCGGCTACGAGCGCGCGCGCGCGCAGACTATGGAGGACCGTCTGGTTCAAAAAGGTCACCTGGAAGCGGGGGGAATGGAACCCTGTAATGGTACTCCAAGGACGCCCGGAAGGCATGGGGGGACGACCCGGGAGTAGCGAGAATCAGGGCTCTCTCCCCTGCTCTGTCGCCTCGTCGTCCTATACCCGCGAAGGTTGGGAACACACCGAAGTCCCGGTGCGACTTCGGCTCCGTCTGGAAGAATACCCTCTGTCCTACGTCTGCTGCACGCCT
>Ga0210042_1000590_pt1 | contig 32516 bp, 39 predicted proteins | sample CryGeymeta201518_FD_183982 | JGI IMG/M metagenome (GOLD analysis project Ga0210042, IMG submission 183982) | Groundwater microbial communities from Crystal Geyser aquifers in Utah, USA - Crystal Geyser metaG 2015-18 (SPAdes) (version 2) | ecosystem: Environmental > Aquatic > Deep subsurface >... | reverse complement strand
AAGCTGTGCGCTATTACATGGAGATCTACGCGATGAGCGAAGCAAAGAAGCGGAAGGTCCACACCCCCGAGTTCAAGGCCAAGGTGGGTCTTGAAGCCTTGCGAGGGATGAAGACGATCAACGAGATTGGCCAGGAATACGGCGTACATCCCGTTACGGTAGGGCAGTGGAAGAAAGAAATTCAGGAGCAAGCCAAAACGCTGTTTGAAGGCAAGCGAGGCCCCAAGCCGATGGCCGCGCACCGGGAGCCGGAACTACTGTACAGCGAGATTGGCAAGCTGAAGGTAGAACTCGATTGGCTCAAAAAAAAGTCTGGGATCAGCCTGCCATGATGCGGCAAGCATGGATCGACAAAGGGGATGAGGTTGCCGTGGGCCAGCAATGCGCGCTGGCCGGGGTGTCCCGCGCCACGGTCTATGCGCATCAAAAACCGAAGCGGGCAGACGAAAGCGACCTGCTGCTCAGCCGCCTGATCGACGAGGAATACACCCGGCATCCGTTCTACGGCAGCCGCAAAATGGGGGTATTTCTCAAAGTGGCAGGCCACACCGTCAACCGCAAGCGGGTGCAGCGCCTGATGCAGCGGATGGGTCTGGCCGGCATGGCGCCGGGGCCAAACACCAGCCGCCCGCACCCTGAGCACAAGGTCTATCCTTACTTGCTACGAGGCGTTCCTGTCGTCCGGCCCAACCAGGTCTGGAGCACGGACATCACCTACATCCGGCTAGCGCACGGCTTCGTCTACCTGGTAGCGATCATCGACTGGTTCAGCCGCAAGGTGCTCGGCTGGCGGATCAGCAACAGCATGGAAGCGGTATTCTGTGCCGATTGCCTGGAGGAGGTCTTACGCGCCCACGGCAAGCCGGAAATCTTCAACAGCGACCAAGGCTCGCAGTTCACCAGCGAAGCTTTCACCGGCGTACTGAAGCGGGAAGGGATCGCCATCAGCATGGATGGCCGGGGGCGAGCGTTCGACAACATCGCAGTCGAGGCTCTGGCGCAGCGTCAAGCATGAGGACGTGTACCTGAAAGGCTATGCCACGATGGGCGAGTTGATGGTTGGCTTGGCAGAATATTTTGTGTTCTACAACGGCGAGCGCCCGCACCAATCGCTGGGTCAAAAGACGCCCGAAGTCGTGTATCGAACTGCGGTAGGTGGCGGAGCGGTGATCGTGGATAAATTTCCGCGCGCGGTGGAGGAACCCTCTGTACCGCTACGCTCCACAAAGGGTTCCTCCACCGCAGAAGCAAGAACCGAAGCAGAGGCAAAACCGGGGCAGCGCCGTCCAGCTGCTAAGGAAGTCGAATGCACAGCTTAAACTGAGTCAAAAATTGTCTTGACTCAGGGGTCCACCATATATGGTGGAACGAATGTCGGCGACTATAGCGGAGCTCATTTGAAAGGCGCCTACGGCATCACCGACAAATTGTGGATCGATGGCGGATTATGGCAGCGCAAAATCACCTATCGTGGCGATAACGAGTCGATCACGAGCTGGCAGGCCGCGCTGCAGTACCGGCTGAATGACATCTCCGCAAACTCTGCTTACGCTATCCGCCTGAGCACCTGGGGCGATCATTCTTCTGAGCTGAACAAAGCGAGCCCTACGAATGTTCAAGGCATAACAGTCAATTCCCTCAGCGTAAAAAGCCCGAATGATGTGCAGTTGCAGATCGATTTGATTGGAACATGGCCGTTTCGCCACGACTATGACTTTTCCGCTTTTGCCGGGCTGGGAACAAGCCGTGTCAGTATCGGTGAAATGTCGGCAAACTATACCAGTGGCAACGGCTGCAATTACAACCTCGATTTCACTTCCTCAGGGGTGACAGGCGCGGTTGTCGCGCCATGCACGGCGCCTCTGGCGGTCAGTACCTTCTCAACCCCTACCAGCATCATGTCCGAGATGGAATACGACAGCAGTTATGTCCAGGCTGGGGGGATGCTGCGCTGGCATAAAAGGGGTTGGCATCTTGCTGGCGGATATCAGTACCAGTATCTGAGGCGCAGCAATGTTGATCAGCTAATCTCCAATGCAGGCAGAACACCGTATAAATCCAACAGCGTCTTTGTCGGTGAAATCAGCCGGGATTTGAGCAAGAATTCATCCTTATTTGTGCGCGGACAAGTGATGAGCAACCAGTTTGTCGGTGAAATCCCTTTCATTTACAACAGTGCTACCGCCAGCAAATTCAGTGGCAAATATGGATTTGCCAGTTTCGGGATGCGTTATACATTCTGATGAGTGAGGTCGGTTGGCAATAGTGGAGTCCAACAGTCCAACGGGTTAAGCCGCGATCAGATTTTCATAATATCGTTGAGTGAAAGCAGGTCCTATGACAAGCAAAGTCAGTCAGGTGATGACCACGTCCATATTTCCTGCCAGGCGCTAATACACATGCGCCCCGCAAAACCCGCCCCACACTGTCAAGAACACAATTTTCAGGTCAAGCCACAGCGACCAATTCTGGATGTATTCCAAATCAAAATCGACACGCTTTTGCATCTTATCCAGCGTATCCGTCTCTCCCCGCCAGCCATTCACTTGCGCTAACCCGGTGATTCCCGGCTTGACCTTGTGTCGCAGCATGTATCCTCTAATCAACTTGCGGTACTGCTCGTTGTGCGCCACAGCATGCGGACGCGGCCCGACAATGGACATCGTACCTTGCAACACGTTGATGAATTGCGGCAACTCATCCAGCGAAGTCTTGCGTAGAAAAGCGCCGAACGGGGTAATGCGCACATCGCATTTTTTGGCTTGCGGAACATGGTCACCATCTTCACACACCGTCATGGAACGGAACTTCCACACTTCCATCTCCTCACCATTCAAACCATAACGTCGTTGCTTGAAAATCACAGGGCCAGGCGAAGTCAGCTTGACTGTAATTGCAATCGCCACCATGATCGGCAAGATCAATAGTAGAATCAAGCCGCCTAAAAACAGATCCTCCATCCGTTTCACCCATCCATACAAACCATAAAACGGCGTCTCATACACACTCACCAGCGGCATACCGCCGAAATCAATCCAGCGCGAATGCATCAACTCCGAAATAAACAGGTCGGGGATAACATATACAGATGCCGTCGTATCTGAAAGCTGATTAACCAGTTCCGCGATCCGCAGCTCAGCCTTCATAGGTAACGCAATATAGACTGAATCAATCTCGCCAGAATGCGCCTTTAGCATTAACGCATCAATCGAACTTATAGAATATTTCAAGGCGCCCACTACAGTCTCACCGAACTCTCTTGTGCGATGATCAAAAAATCCATTAACGACCAGTCCAGTCCAAGATATTGCATTCAGATGCTTGACCAAACGAATGCCAACAGGGTTGTGTCCCACAATCGCAATATTACGTACATTTGCACCACTACGCCGGACAAACCTCAAGCCCCACCGCACTATCAAACGGATGGCAATCAAGCTCACGGGAGCAAAAGTCCACCAGAGCATCATCACCAATCGCGAAAATATCTCGGATGTCTTGGTAATAAAAGCCAGTGTCACCAATAAAAATATGGTCAAGAGCCAAACTTTGAGTAGCGTTTGAATCTCATCAATAAACGAACTAGACCGCCAGGATCGGTATAGGCCGAGAAACTCGGCGTGAAACGCGAAAAGAACCACCGCGAAAGCGGCTGCTAATATGCGTTTCGAATCCCATACCACATCAAGCCTGGCGATCGTAATAAACCAATACGTAAAAAAAAGGCTATGTCACTGTTAAGTAGTGGTCTATACTATCGCCATACCAATCAATAAGATAGGTGCTACGATGAAAACCGAAGAATTTCATGTTTTGGCGGCAGAACTCGAAAAATTGACGCCGCATCAAAGAAGCATTCTGGTAGACCGCCTGCACAAGATTGAACACGTTCAGGCTGTCAGCACGTTGGTTGAAAGTCGTGTGCTGAGCAAGCCACTGTGTCCCAAGTGCGGTCATGATCACATTGCACGCTGGGGTTCGGCGTCTGGCTTGCAGCGTTACCGATGTGCCGCATGCCGTGCCACCTTCAATGCGCTGACCGGAACCCCGCTGGCCAGACTGCGCCATAAGGACAAGTGGCTGGAATATGCGCAGCAAATGGCCGAAGGTCAAAGTCTGCGCCACAGTGCAAAAGTTTGTGAGGTGCATCGCAACACCACGTTTCGCTGGCGCCATCGTTTTCTTGCGTTGCCTAATGTGCAAAAAGTGGCCAGCCTGGTTGGTATTGCCGAAGCGGATGAGACCTTTTTCCTCGAATCGTTCAAGGGTAAGAAACACGGCATGACGCGTGCGCCCCACAAGCGTGGCAGCAAAGCATCGAAACGCGGCTTGTCTGACGAGCAGATTCCTGTGCTGATTTGCCGTGATCGTACCGGAAACACATCGGACTTTGTTCTGGAGAAGGCTGATAAAGCGCACATCGGTGCGGCACTCAAACCCCTGTTGGCCGTCGACGCCGTGCTTTGTACCGACAGCGGCAAGGCATTGGGTGCTGCCGTACGGGAAATTGGCATCGCCCACCGCCCGATCAATCTGGCTGCGGGCATTCGGGTGGTCGGCAAGGTTTACCACGTGCAGAACGTGAATGCCTATGACAGCCGGCTCAAGGAATGGATGATCCGCTTTCACGGTATCGCTACTCATTACCTTGCCAATTATCTTGGCTGGCGAAGGATGATCGATCCGGCTCATGGCTCCCTGTCTCCTCGCGCCGTTTTGTTTGCCGCGCTGGGTATGAGTGGGGTTCAACAATTAACAGTGACATAGCCAAAAAAAATCAGGCAGGAATCCAAAAATCGTTGCAGGAAAACAATGCGTGATGCATGTGGACGAAGTAAGCCGCTAGTCATAAACAACCTTCCCCAACTCTTGCTCAAATTTCCTTATCACAGCTTCAGTTGAAAAATGTTTTTCAGCAATCAAACGCCCCTCCATTCCCAGGCTAACTCGTCTATCTGGATCTACGGCCAACTTCTGAAATGCATTCGAGAAAACACTGGCGTCTCCCAGCGGGGTCACGACACCACAACGAGATACGACCTTACCGAATTCACCTCGCGAACGAGACTTGGCTGTGCCCTCACCGCACATCACAAAGCGGATATCCCAATTGCCCTGAAGTATCGTAGCAGCACCCAAAACAATTTCCAAACCTTGTTTTTCTCCCATATCAGGCAAAATATTCAATTAAATTAGCAATGTACGCTGATTGGAAACATTGGACAAACGCTGCAATTTATCCTGGGCAGGCATTACCAGAAATTCCGGGTTGTGCAGATCGGGTTTGTTGTAGCGCAGTTCGTCACCGTTGAGGTCACAGACGATGCCGCCCGCTTCACTCACCACAGCATGAGCTGCTGCGGTGTCCCATTCCATGGTGGGGCCGAGGCGCGGGTAGAAATGCGCGACACCTTCCGCTATCAGGCAAAGTTTGAGTGAACTGCCCATGCCGATGCATTCGTGATCGCCCATCTGATTGAGTAGAGCAGCGGTGCGCTCGTCGCCATGTGATCGACTGGCAACGACTTTGACAGACTGGCCTGCAGTGTGAGGCTGGGCGCGAATAAGTTGTGATGCCTCTCCACGCTGTACGAATGCGCCCAAGCCACGCGCGGCGTAGTAGCACACATCGAATACAGGTGAGTACACCACGCCGAGTACCGGTTGGCCATTTTCAATGAGGGCAATGTTGACGGTGAATTCGCCGTTGCGTTTGATGAATTCTTTGGTGCCATCGAGCGGATCGACCAGCCAGAAACGTTGCCATGATTGGCGTTCGACATAGGCGATCTGTGTGGATTCTTCAGAGAGCACAGGCCATCCCAATCCCAGTTCCGCCAAACCTGCGCTGATGACTCGGTCTGATGCGAGGTCGGCTTGGGTCAATGGCGAATCGTCTGCTTTGGTCATCACGGCATTGGCCGGGTCAGCGTAGATTTCCATGATGGCTTGCCCTGCCTTGACGGCAATGGCGACGATGTCGTTAAGTAATTTATCCATCATGGGCCTTTCAAATCTTGCCCAGCCACAGCCAATGTTCGCGAGCGGCTGTTCGTTGTTGAACAAGCAGGAGAGGTTTTCTTCCGCTTGTTCGAGCAGAAACACGCAGGCATCGGCCATGTCGTCACTGTAGAGGAATTCCCGAAGGGGCGTGCCGGTACCCCACACGACGACGTGTTTGTCGCCACGCATCCTGGCTTCGTGGCATTTGCGGCAATCATGCAAACACCTCCGCCTCATACAACCGTTTCCCCGCCGCATCCTTTGCCGCCAGATTCGGCTCAGCGAAGTTGGGCCATTCGACTCCCACATCCGGGTCGTTCCACAACAAACTGCGCTCGTGCTCGGGGTACCAGTAATCCGTAGTTTTATAGAGAAACTCCGCTGACTCACTGGTCACTACAAAACCATGGGCGAAACCAGGCGGAATCCAAAGCTGGCGATTGTTATCCGCCGACAGCACCTCGCCAGCCCATTTGCCAAAGTGGGCCGAGCTGCGCCGCAGATCAACGACCACGTCAAACACCTCGCCCTGCGTCACGCGCACAAGTTTGCCTTGCGGGTGCTGAATTTGGTAATGCAGGCCACGGAGCACGCCCTTGGACGAGCGACTGTGGTTGTCTTGTACGAAACGCACATCCAATCCTGTAACTTGGTCAAAGTCGCGCTGATTGAAACTTTCAAAAAAGAAGCCCCGGTCGTCACCAAAGACCTTGGGATCCAGAATCAGCACTTCGGGCAGAGCAGTCGGTTTTACGGTGTATGGCATCGCATACCTCCTTACTTCAGCAGGCTGAGCAGGTAATGCCCATAACCATTTTTTGACAGAGGGGCGGCCAATTCCAGCACCTTGGCCGCATCAATCCACTGCTGGGCAAAGGCGATCTCTTCCGGGCAGGCCACCATCAGGCCCTGACGCTTTTGCAGGGTAGCGATAAAGCTGGCGGCTTCCAGCAGGCTGTCGTGGGTACCGGTATCCAGCCAGGCGTAGCCACGGCCCATGATTTCGACGCTCAACTGACCCTGTTCCAGGTACCGGTTGTTCACGTCGGTAATCTCCAGCTCGCCCCGAGCGGAGGGCTTGATGTCAGAAGCAATATCGCACACCTGGCTGTCGTAGAAATACAGGCCGGTGACGGCGTAGTTGCTCTTGGGCTGCCTGGGCTTTTCTTCAATACTGACGGCACGCTGCTGCCCATCAAAGGCCACCACACCATAACGCTCAGGGTCATGCACATGGTAGGCAAACACGCTCGCGCCTTGACTACGCACATTCGCGCTATGCAACTGCTTGGCCAGATCATGTCCGTAAAAAATGTTGTCGCCCAGCACCAAGGCACTGGGGTGGTGGCCGACAAACTCCTTGCCGATGATGAAAGCCTGCGCCAGACCATCCGGCGAAGGTTGCACCGCATACTGAATATCCATGCCCCACCGGCTACCATCGCCCAGCAGTTCCGCAAAGCGCGGCGTATCCTGAGGCGTGGAAATGATCAAGACTTCGCGAATGCCCGCCAGCATCAACGTGCTGAGGGGGTAATAAATCATGGGCTTATCGTACACCGCCATCAGCTGCTTGGAAACCACCTGGGTAACGGGATAAAGACGGGTGCCGGAGCCACCGGCAAGAATGATGCCCTTACGAGAAGGCATCGCTGAACTTTGCTGATTCATTATTGCTCTGCTTTTATATTTAGTTGATAAATGACAGCCGACAACACATTATCCACCCCAAACTGCCAATCCAGCAACTTCAGCGAAGGTGCCAAAGTATCTCGCAGTTCAAAGCCCGGCTGACCATTGGCCCCGAACAGCAGAACCGTTTCAGCCGCCATATTGCAGGCTCTCCCATTGCCGATACGCGCCACTGGTCACGCCTTCCACCCAGGCTGGGTTGTCCAGGTACCATTGAACGGTCTTCCGGATGCCGGTTTCGAAGGTTTCCAAAGGCTTCCAGCCGAGCTCACGTTCGATCTTGCGTGCATCAATCGCATAACGAACATCATGCCCCGGACGGTCCTTGACGAAGGTAACCTGCTCAGCATAACAGCGCCCATCACTTCTGGGACGCAGCTCATCGAGAATGCCGCAGACGGTTTTGACCACATCGAGGTTTGCCAGCTCATTAGAGCCGCCAATATTGTAGGTCTCGCCAACCCGCCCTGCTTCCAGCACCCGCATGATGGCGCGGCAATGATCTTCCACGTAGAGCCAGTCCCGAATCTGCTGACCATCGCCATATATGGGTAGAGGCTTGCCGGCCAAAGCATTATGAATCACCAGGGGGATAAGTTTTTCGGGGAATTGATACGGCCCATAATTATTGCTGCAATTGGAGGTAAGCACAGGCAAGCCGTAGGTGTGATGCCAGGCGCGAACCAAGTGATCCGAAGCGGCTTTAGAGGCTGAGTACGGACTGTTTGGCGCATAAGGGTTGGTTTCGGCAAAAGGGGGATCGTCCGCAGACAAGGTGCCATAAACCTCGTCCGTAGATACGTGCAGAAACCGGAAAGCCGCCTTTTTATCCTCAGGAAGTTTGGACCAATATCCACGCACGGATTCCAGAATATGGTATGTGCCGACAATATTTGTTTGAACAAACTCTTCGGGGCCATGAATGGAGCGATCGACGTGGGACTCGGCAGCAAAATTGATCACCGCATGAGGCTGATGGTCTTTAAGCAAGCGCGTTACCAGATCAGCGTCGCCAATGTCGCCACGCACAAAAACGTGACGACCATTTTCCTTGATTGATGACAAATTGGCCAAATTACCCGCATAAGTCAATTTATCCAAATTGATGATGCCATCGCTATTTGACCCAAGCCAGGTATGAACAAAATTGCTGCCAATGAAGCCAGCTGCACCGGTAACCAATATCACGTCATGCCCCTTAAAAAAAATTACCATTGATCTTCTTGCAAAACCAAACTACCACTTACTGAATTTCGCCGCAGCGGAACAGAATCGTGGGGCGTGTCCTTGGCGGATTAGCTATGGCTCCATCATGGGAAAGCGCTCACGAATTTTATGGCTCAAGGAGTTGAAAATTTCAATCACCGTTTGCGCTGAAGTAATAGCAAGTTGCATCCTTTCAAACCGCTCTTCCGTGGTTTCTGGATAGTCGTGCGCAAACTCGTTGCGGATGCGCCGAAGTTCGGCCCACTGTTCCGCATCAGGCAGCCAACCGAGCTGCTCCATCCTGCTCAAGCGATCCAGCACCGGCATAGCCGCAATTTCCTCGCCCAGCGCACGCAGGGCCGCCGGTATCAGCCTAACTCCCATATCATCTTGCAAGCGGGTGTAGCGATAAGCGAACTGATCAAGCAGGCGACGATCATCCTTACCCAAAGTATCCAGATCAGCGGCAACCAATTTGCGCTGCATGAGATCATCAATCGCATCGCGCAAGGCTTCTTCATGCACCTGGCAGACCACATACGATTGCTGCAGCGCCAACCATTCAGGCGAATTTCTCATAGCAACACCCCTGTTTCATGTGCCACTCGCACAATTGGACGGGAATCATCAACCGCTTCGACAACAACATCCACCTTGCGCTCACCGATTCTTCCCTCCAGTTTATTGAGAAAGCGAACCTTGCTTGCCAATGACGGGCTGCCGTGTAAAGCAGATGGGCAAACCAGCAGATCGATATCGCCACCACGTCTGCGGTCATCCACCCGCGAGCCGAAGAGCCACACTTGCGCACCCGATCCAAACACCTCATTGACCGAGATACGTATGGCGGCAACCTGTTCCTGAGTCAATCGCATACTTACCCCCCGTTTCAACCAACCACCACGCCGATTGAAGTGCAACGTCTTGGCGTGAAAAATACCTGACTGGACGCTTGTTAATGATGTAGTTTACATTCAGCATGGCAACCACTTAACAAGCAACGCTTCATAGTCGGCCAATACCTTGCCCCAAGTAAAGTTCTCCTGATGTCGCCGCAAAATTCCCGCTTTCATTTCAGCAAGCACATCAGGGCGAGACAAAACATCATCCAGCCGATCGGAACATTCCTCTGCGCCAATGAAATATCGCGCTGAATCACCCGCCACCCAGCGATTAAATGGGTTATTGTGCGCAATCACCGGATTGCCCGCACCCATCGCCTCGATCAAGGAAGGATTCGTCCCGCCCACCTGATGCCCGTGGATATAGGCCACCGAATGAAAGCGCAAGGCACGCACCACAGCCTTGTCGTATATCGCCCCCAGAAACAACACCTCCGAGCCTGCCGCCGCCATCACGGCACGATGATAAGCATTTTTTTCCGGCTCATATTTACCGAGCACCGCAAGCCGGTAGCCACGCTGCTTGCTTGAAAAGCCGCTCACTATTTCCAGCAAGGAATTTTCCGGCTCGCCCCGCGCAATCACGGTTAAGTACAGACCCGGTTCCAAACCCAGCGCACGCACCAATTCGACTGGAGCATCTGTAACGGCATCCGCCCCGTAGGGAATCATCGTGATCTTGTTTTCTCGCACTCGACTACTCAAATGCTCTTTGATTTTGGGATGGTCGGCCACGAGGTGATTACCCAACCAGCAACCCGCCCAGTCATTCAACCAGAACCAAGTCTTGGCAACCGGCCCCCACTTGGCGCGAGACCACTCGATGCCATCCATATTGATCAAATTTGGCACGCCCCTGACACGAAGCATTGTGCAGAACACCGCAGTGTTGTAACCCAGCGTCAAGCACAAATCGTCAAACCGGGCCGCATGTGCAGTCGCCTTCCAATCGAACACAATCGTGCCCTTCGGGCCTGCTTGCACAACCGGAATATGCACTCGCTCAACTCCTTGCCAAGTATCTTCAAAAACCGGACCGGCACCATCCTCTTGGCAATACACCACCACACGCCAACCATGCGACACCAGATAAAGCGCCAGATGTTCCGCAAAGGTTTCAAAGCCGCCGTGCGCGGCGGGGACGCCACGGGTACCCAAAATTCTTAATGTTTTCATAATGGGGCTGGTTTATTTCTGGACAGATACCCTTTCAGCATCTTCATGCGAGGCGTATCTTTGTATCTAACCTGATCCTTCTCGTTGACATTGGACATCTCGGCATCCCAAACCCCGGCGGCCCGGAATGCATGATAAGTCCAACTCCATCCATTTTCCTCGAAAATATCAATAAGGTCGCGCAAGTATTGATTGCCTGAATCGCCAATCCAGCGAGCCGCGCTGAACTCACCCACCAAGATTGGAACGTCATATCTTTTCTGGAACCGGACAACGGGTTCAAGTGCTTTGCGCAACGCAGCCTTATTCCAAGTGACTCCGTCGATCTTTGACGGATAGGAATATGCCTTGTTGAAATAAGAAAATACGCCTTGATGGCTGAACTTGAGCGGAAGATACATATGCGGGCTGACCACTAGACGAGAGTCTTGGGGAAGCTCAAGGCTATCAAGCCCGTCGATGTTATTTACCCAGATGCCCGACACCAACTTCTTACCCATAGGCTCAATGACCAAATATCGGGTTTTATCGTTAACTCGAATGGCAGCGACGATTTTTGACGCCAGTAAATTCCAGTCCGCAGGCCCGCCTTTTTTCGCCGAATCCGGGAGATTCGGCTCATTGAGCAAGTCATAAGCAAAGATCACTTGCCCTCTATCCTTATAACGACGAGATAACTCACTCCAGAAGGAAACGATACGCGCATGAAATGCAAAGTCGCGCCAGAGAGGATCGTCAGGCATGGTCGTGACATTCAGGTTCGTACCGGGAAAGGTGTGCGGATCGACGATCACGCGAATCTTTGCCGCTACGCACCAATCCAGAATACGATCGAGCTTCTCCATCGCAGCAGGACTGATCGCATAGGGCGGTGTCTTATCCATCATCGGCAGGTTATTGAAGGTTATGCGAACGATGTTTGCCCCTGTTGCTGCAAGATCATTAATATCTTGCTGGCTTACCTTGTTGGCATCCACATTAAAACCCCGGTAAATCGGAAAGGTTTCATTTGCAGTTGCATAGCCGGGAGTAAAGAACGAGGCCATTACCGCCAAAACTAAAAGCAAAAAACCGCGCATGGAACAGAACGAATTTATAAGTTTCGCCTGATTAGAAAAAGAGTGTAATTTCATGAGTAGCCCAGATCCTTCATGGTTAACTTGAAAGCTGTTTCGATAGCGGGATTCAACGGGAATTGTTGTTGTTTTCCTGTTGGCTGCAAAGTCTGCTTGGCGTAGGAAAAAAACCTTTCGTCGTCCGCCGGCAAGTCTGCAAACCTGCATATGCCGGTTAATACTGCTTGCGGCTGTGTACACAGTTCCTCATAGGTCACGCGCAATACGTCATCCGGGTATAGCTGTTGTATGCGCAACCCCTCCCGCATCGTGACTATCCACTCTACTGCGGCCATATCCACATGGCTCGTCCAATTACGCATTTCATTGATATGCACGGCAAGATCGGCGTGCTCGACAACGATCTGGTCAAGCAGAAAATTCCACTTGCGTCGATTTACACCCCACCAATCATGAGTCTCCATGCCATCGGACGTGCCAAGCCGCTTGGACCAGTTATCGATAGATCGACAGGTGTCCCATCCATTCCGCACCAGGAACAAAAATTTCGCCTCGGGAAATATGGACTTGACGAAGGGAATGCGAAAAATCAGTTCAGGATATTTATCTACCACGCGTCCTGCAAAAGTGGCCGCCAAATAAGCACCGAACAAACGATGTGCATGCTTTATGACATCCGAAGTCGCATCCTCTTTATCCAGACGATACCGCGCTGCACCACGAGCGTAACTGCCGATCAGGTCTTCTTCTGGATGGATGGCATGCCACAACGCCTTCGGCTCATTCAGAAACCCCACCTCGCGATGCATGGAAAACACAATCCCCAAAATCGTCGTACCGCTACGCCCCGTACCCAATATAAAAACGGGCTTTTCTACCCGCTTTACCTGCTGACAAGCCTTCTCCAATCGAAAAAGTGTAAACACCAAAGGATTGATCCAGCGACCTCTGGTGGTTAACGGACGGCCTTCAAATAACAGGTATGAAATCAGCCGTCGTGCGGTGGCAAACGGAGACATCTTGAAATAGTCCAAATCTATCTGTGCAACCATTTCTTCAACATCTCCTTGAAACTTAATTCCTGCTGAAAACAACAAACTTTTGCTGACAAGCTCACAACGTTTGCATCCAGCGCCAAGTATCGGCTAGGCCATCCTGCAAATGCACCTTGGGTTGCCAACCTAATACCTCGTTCACTTTCGACATGTCAAGAACCACTTTAGGCACATCATAGGTGCGCCCCTGCTTGAATATGGGCAACACCTTCGCGCCAACGACCTGACCAATCGCATCCAGAACATCCTGGATCGAATGTCCGACCCCGCTACCCGCATTCAAGACGCCGGTGTACTGATTACTTCCAGCCACGACACAAAGATCAGCCAAATCTTTTACATAGATAAAGTCCCGCATGATGCTGCCATCACCCCATATCTCGATAGCCTCGCCATTTAACATTTTAGCAAGAAAGGTGCCAATCACCCCTTGCACACCGGCGTGCCCCTGCCGCTCGCCGTAGGGATTGGATGCGCGCAATACGACATACTCCAAGCCATCCAGCTGATGAAACATCTGCAAATAATTCTCGATGGCGACTTTCACCACGCCGTAAGAGCAGATCGGGCGCAAAGGGTGCGTTTCTGGTATTGGGACGATGTTCGGTATGCCATAGACCGTACCGCCTGATGACAGATACACAATACGTTTAATATCCTTCTGCACCATGAGTTGTAGCAGGCGCACCGTGTTGATCAGGTTGCCCTCTATGTCACCCACGGGATCCAGATTCGAAGTCGAAGGCACCGTCGTGCTGATGAGGTGATAAACCACATCGATACCCTCTAATGCTTCGGCCAATGCGGGCACATCGGCAAATGCACCAAGCCGGTAATCCACGTTCGGCAACGGCGGACGATGCGACTCTAGTGCGCGATCAAATACGCGCACCTTGTAACCCGCACTCAGCAGAGCATCCACCACATGGGAGCCGATAAAACCATTGCCCCCCAGAACTAACGCCCTCATGCCAACACCTCCTGATAAACCTTCATAAGCTGCCCATAAAAAGCATCATCGTTAAACTCTGCCACCACGTACCGCCTGGCCCGCTCGCCCATCTGTTGCGCCATATCCGCGTTCGTCATCAAGGTTCTCATGGCGGTAGCCAGCGCATCGGGTTCATTGGCCTCATAAATCAGGCCATGCTTCCCGTTTTGCACCAATTCTGGAATCCCTCCCCGATTTGAACCGATAACCGGCTTGCCAGCCGCAAAGGCTTGCAAGATCACGTAGGGGAAGTTTTCATGCCACAGTGATGGAACAATTACGCCCCGACAATTGCGTAAATAGTCGTTCAGATCATCGCCCCATTTTGATCCGACGAATTGTACATTCCTTATGCCAAGACTCATGGCCGTGGTCTCCAGCGTTTTCTTCTCCGGCCCATCGCCAACGATCACCAGCGATAACTCAGGTGCGAGTGCCGCCGCCTGAATCAGGACATCTACCCCTTTTTCATCAATGATCCGCCCGAAATACAGCAAATACTCACCAGAGTCACCGTGAAGAAGATGTTTGTCCGTGTCAAAAGGGTTGCGCAACATGCGCCAGCGAAAAGTTGCTGCCCCCCAAAACTCCTCTGTTTTGTGTGCCATGAATTCGCTGGCAAACAGAAATAGGTTGATGTTTTTCCGGTAAATATTCAAAGCGTCGTGAACATAACTCTCGATGCTGCTAGCCACGCTAAAAATGATTGAATCCTTGCAGCATCGGTTCTTTATCGCGTTATAAAAGCGTCCACCCTTACAATCCTCGCATAATCGCCCATGATGGAACAGTTTGTAGTTCGGGCAAATAGGCTTGTAATCGTTGCATGACATGACCACCGGCACATTCATTTCCCTGCAAGCATCAAGAACAGAGGGCGTGATGTGCGTTTGGATTGCAAACATATGGACGATGTCGGGGTGAAAATCTGCCAGCAGGGTTTTAAATTTTTTCTTTGCCTGTTGCGAATAAACCATGCGGCCTATGCCCAAAATCTTGCGTAACAATGAGCCCTCGGTGTAGTTGGGAGGTGTGACAAAGTACTGCGCAAACGAGCTCGATTGATTCTCATCTGAAACGGTTGAAAAGTAGGCCACGTCGTGCCCCTGCGCCGCCAGAACCCTACCCGTTTCGAAGAAAAATACCTCGGCGCCTCCCGTGACATGAAAGAATTTATGTACCAGCAGAATCTTCATTGTCTTGTCATTGAAAAAGTAGCGCTCACCCCAAATCCAAAAGGTGAGCTGGCAGGATTACCGCCAAAAAATATCTTAAGCATGAATGGAAGGCTCAAACATGAGATTCTCGATACGCAAAAGTTGTTTCCTCATTTCAAAACGTTCGCGTACAGACAGCAGTGCAGCCCGGCCCAACTCTTCACGGTATTTCACGTCGTGCCCGAGCATTTTGATCGCATCGGCCAGCTCGGCCACGCTGGCGGACGGTACAAGTATTCCGGTTTTCCCGGAAACAACGGCTTCGCTGTTGCCATTTATGTCGCTCGCAATAACGGGCTTTCCGTAGTACATCGCATCCAGCAACGTTCTGGGCAGTCCCTCGAATAGGGAAGGTTGAACATAGATATCGATCGCGGCAAACATCTCGTTGTAACCGGCACCGGTTACCTCGCCGACAAACAACACGTGCTCGCGCAAGCCAAGCTGATCGACACGCTGTTCAAGCGCGGCTCTTTCATCGCCACCGCCAACCAACAGCAAGATACTGCCGGGGAATTCACTGGCTATTTGTGCAAAGGCTTCTATCAAGTAGATCTGCCCCTTCTGGGGATGCAACCGGCCTATGCAGCCAATTACCAACTTATTCTGCAAATTCATTTTTGCTTTGATCTCGCCGGGTTCAGGCAAGTGCCCACGCTTGGAAAAGTCCACCCAATTATGCACGACCTCGATGCGGTCCCTGTTGCCCAAGTGGGCGACAAGATAGGTCTTGATATCTTCAGCGCCGGCAACCAGCGTATGAAACCTTTTAAGGATGAATCTATCAATACGTGGACGACGCATGCACTTCGACACCGTCTGCAAGGATACTGTTCGTGCGCTTCGATAACATCCAAGCAGGTAGCCCAAAACGTTACCGATAAATGAGGTGGTCACGATGGCGCGGGCTGGATACCGGCAATTCGCAAGCCAAGCACGCAACAAAGCAGGGACGGAAGAAAATTTGCCACGGTATGTGTAAACCTCCAGTTCCACATTGGTCGCCAGATTTGCCCCGCGTATGCTGCCGTCGCCGCCCAAACTAAGCAAACGCACCGAATGTCGTTCCGCCAGAAAGTTGGCCAACTCGATAAACTGGAGTTCCGCCCCTCCAACTTGTTTTCCATACATAATCATCAATACTGCGTCACGCAATTCATAACCCCTTATTTAAGACGGCCAATCGTTATTCTTCAAACTATGCACGGGGTTTGACTTTGAGTAATCTGATGGCGATCCTTTTAAAGCAGGGTTTCAACGGTTGTTCCACCCATCTGACCACAACATAGCCATCACACCACGCCCTTGTATATCTGGACATACTTCGCAGCCACAGCAATATGATCATGGTGTTTCTGCACAAAAGCGCGCGATCTCGCCCCCCACTCAGACAAATTTTCTTTATTATCGAGGCAATATTCGATGGCTTCGGATACCGAAGTGACGCTAGGTCGTATATTTATCACCGGGGACTCTTCTCCATATTGAAACTCATTGGCCTCTTTCTCGCTTCCGCCCAAGACAACCTTACCCATAGCCATGGCAAATAGCGCGTTCATTCCGCTGCAATAAGCACTTGTTTGATCAACAACCACATTCATGCTTTGCATCACTTCAAGATATTTCTGCAAAGGCATGTAACCATCGATGAGGAATTCAGATCCCTTGGCATATTTATTGGTCAATAAATCGAATGACTCCTTGACGTATTGCGTCCCTTTAAACCCAGGCCTATTTAAGCCATGGAAAAAACGCACCCTATCAAGAGATTTATTTTGACGATACACTACCTTGTTAGCATTCAAAGGTAATGGTACGTATGGCTTAATGTTGGCAAGTCGGGAATGTGACAACGAATAATCATAACCAATAGGAATAACCCCATCGGCTTTGGCGAACAAGCTTGCTGCCATTTCCTCCCCGGATGTAAATGGGCAACCGTTTGGATAATCCAAAGTCTTGCAGCCTTTGCATGGGCTGTAATTTAATGTCTTACTTTTGTGAAAAAGATAGTCACAGCCCGCTGCCAGGAAAAACGTCTTGTTATTATTCCTGATTAAGAATTCAATAAGCTTGGTGTTGATGTTAAACCTTGGATTGAAAATCAGTGGATTTATAAATTGAACAACATCATATCCAGTAAGCTTTCCAAGATTCATAAAGGGGCGCATGTTCCTGCTGAACTTACTCAATAAATCTTTTTTCTGATCACCAAGAGAAATGTCATTGGCAATATTTTTCCAGGTATCGCCAGTAGATGCTATATATGCTTCATGGCCCAGTTCGCGCAATCCATCCCTTAGATTCAAGTGGAGTCCGCTATACTCACCCACCAACAATATTTTCATATCACAAATTCCTTAGAAGCCGTCTTTGGTGACCTGCCACAACAGCACTCGGAAGTTCGTTCTTAGCTCCCGCACTACCCACTGCAATTTCAGATATCTCCCAAATCATAGCTCCTACAAAAATCAAAAAATAGCTAAGGGTAAGCACATAGGGTCTCTGATAGATATTCAACAAAAAAACCAATAAAAACGGGAGTAATTGCTTCATCCTTAAAAACCTTTTTCCTGGACTTTCCCGCAATTCATGAAGAAAAACCAAGACAAAAATGGATATAAGCATGACCAATCCGACAATGCCGTAGTCCCAAACGATATTTTTCCAAGAGCTTGAAAAATACTCCAGCTGGCTGGTCTGTTGTTCTTCATCATGCCCGAACCAAACGCCCGGAGTCTCTGAAAATTCTTTAAATTCTTTGTCAAATGCTGCCACCGTTCTATTATCACCACTCACACCTTGATCTGATATGGATATCCGATCAATAAGCTTGCTCGAAACGAATTCATTGTCCTGGAAATACCAAATTGTAAAGATCAATACCCCCATCAGATAAAGAAATGCTTTGGGTTTTTTTATGGCTGTGTACAAAATGACAATCACGAAGAATGCTAGTGAGAACGAGAGTACTCCACCTACCAATAATACCTTGCCTTTCCAGTCCATTTTGAAGCCGGTTGCAGCCAGCAACAACGCTCCGATGGTTCCTACGTTACCCGGTTCCTCGAACCAAGCTGACATCCGGTAAAGAAAAGTATTACCTATTTGAAGGGTATTACCCAAGCCGTGCAACACAAAGGTAATTCCGAAATTTTCGTAATACATGCCTGTTAATTGCTTCCCCAAGTAACTAGAGTTAATGCTACCTATACTATGAATCATTCCTTGCGAAACAATTGGATACGCCAATAAATTGATTAAAATGATGAGGCAAAATATCGTCCGAAATTTCTCAAAAGCCAACCGTTGACGATCCTTCTTCAACATCAGAATTACAACCAATCCCGCGTATAGTGCTAATCGCCAAAGGGAAAGCGGATACAACCAAAAAAAGGTCATTAACATCCAAAAAGCTATCATAACTTTGTGCAAATTTATTCGCCCACTGTTAATCAATGTGAATACAAACATCGCTACCGATGCCAGAGATAACATAAGAGAAAGCGAATATGCTTGTTTAGATATGTCGCCCACAAAAGGCAGAAAATACAGAAAATCGCACAATGCCGCCAAAGCAATCAAACTGGTCAGCAATCCTGAATAATTTAACGAGAATTTTGATCTCACTTGGGGTCGCGCCTGTATTTATTCATACCAATGTTGACAGTAAGTTAACTTTGCGTTTCCACAAGTAACGACGACCTACTAATAGGTATATAAACACTGCATACGCTGCATACATGCTTGCATAAACGATCACCGGGGACAGGACTCCTATTATGGGAATCAACACAAGATTAGCCAGGTAGGTCAATCCAACGAACGCCAATTCAGATCCGATATACCACGCTGTCATTTTCTTTGTCACCAACATGTAGGACATGACCCAAGAGGATATTTTCAACATGTCCCCTACAATCTGCCATACAAATAATGGGGCAGCGGGTAGCAATTTGTCGGAATATAAAAGCCGCAATAAAGGCTCGCGCAATAAATAGACCAGACCCCCTGTCAACAATACAAGCGGCATCGCGGTGCGATAAAAAGCAAGCATCTCTTGCCGTATGTCTTCATCTAGAGTGAGCCGGGAAAGTTTAGGTAAGTAGTACACCGAAAACCCCGCCGTTAATATCCCAAGATACGCTCCTGAAACCTGCCAGACTGCTTGCCAATAACCCGCTTCCTGCCAACCTATCTGATTGACTAATTCATCGCGTATTGCCATTGGCAATAGTGCATAGGTCAATAAAGAGGTGAGAGACATGATTGCAAACTGCCCCAATCGCTTGATCCAAGCACGATCAATAGTACTGTGACGCGCCACTGATAGCACACGGCCATGAATCCGTACGGCATATCCGACCGATACCAGTCCGGCCAATATCGGCCCCACGAGTAGGCCATACAATGCGCCTTCCACCCCGTTCCATAAACTGAGTATTACCACCGCAAGCATATTGATGAAGGCGGTCAGTGCATTCAAGAGCAGGTAGTGTCGAATTTGCCCCATGCCATTCAACAGGGCAAGCGCTATCCCGTTGGTAACGAGTAGCGGCAATAGGATGCCTGTCACCAAAAAAAGTGAAGACCATCCTGATTGATGCAAAACCAGATTGGCAATTTCTTTGTGAAACAACAGCAGAACTGCCGACCCTGCGAGTGCGATTATGGTGGAGAGTTTGATTGCGGTTGCCAGCATCCCGGCAAGTTCATCTTTGTTATCTCGGTGTTCAGCAGCATATTTGACGATCCCCGATTGGAACAACGCTCCAGAAACTCCGGCAATCAGCACAAGAAAGTTTTGGAACTGCCCGAATACTGCAAGTGCGGCAGGCCCTCCTGCCATTACCACCATTTTGGCAACAACCAAACCGGAACCGAGTCGCAAAGTTGTGGCGATGCCGCTCCACAATGTTGTCGAGAGCAGATTCATGATCGAAGATAATCGTTGGTAACTTTGATGACCTGTGTGACTTGCGCGCCGCTCATCGTTGGCCCCATCGGCAGACTCAACACCTCCCTGTGGATCGCTTCAGCAATTGGGAAATCACCTTGCTTATAGCCCAATTCGGAATACGCCGGTTGCAGATGCGGGGGGATGGGGTAGTGGATCATCGTGCCGATGCCTTGCTGCTGCAAATGGGCCTGCAAGTTTTCACGCTGTTGACTGCGCACCACGAACAGGTGCCAAACCGGATCAGCCCATTCTGGGACGAAAGGCAATACGAGATTACTGCCATTCAACTGATGGAAATAATCTGCTGCAACGACTTTGCGCTGCGAATTCCATGCCTCCAGCTTTTTCAATTTCGCGCGCAAAAAAGCCGCTTGTAATTCATCGAGTCGCGAGTTGTAGCCTTTTACTTCGTTATGATATTTAACGTGCGAACCGTAATTCCCCAGCACTCGAATTTTCTCTGCGAGTTCTGCGTCGCTGGTAGTCACTGCCCCACCGTCGCCGATAGCACCCAAATTTTTCCCCGGATAAAAACTAAAGCCTGCCGCATCACCCAGCGTGCCGACTCGCTTGCCTTTATAACGCGCACCGTGCGCTTGTGCTGCGTCTTCGATCACTTTGAGGTTGTGCTTCTTGGCAATCACAATGATGGCATCCATGTCAGCGGGTTGACCATAAAGATGGACCACCATGATGGCTTTGGTACGTGAGGTGATGGCTGCTTCGATGCGTGCCGGATCAATGTTGTAGGTGCGTTCATCGGGTTCGACAGGTATAGGCGTCGCTCCTGCATAACTTGCAGCCAACCACGTAGCGATGTAGGTGTTGGATGGCACAATGACTTCATCACCATCGCCGATGCCATAAGCGCGCAAAATCAGGTGTAATGCATCCAGGCCATTACCCACGCCTATACAATGCTTGGCTTCGCAATAGTGAGCAAACTCTTCCTCGAATAGTTTGAGTTCGTTGCCTTGTATGTACCAGCCAGAATTCAATACACGCTCGAATGCATCTTGCAGTTGAAGGCGCAGTTCAATATGCGGTGTTTTTAAATCTAGAAAGGGAATGGGATTCAAAACAGACATTTTTTACTCATCAAATAATATTATCGATTTGGCAGCAACTTGGCTGCTAAAGAAAACTCTTCATAATCTCGAATGTAATCAACCGCGTCGTAATGCTCGGAGGCCAAGACCATGCAAACTGCGCCAGATGAGAAATTATCCAAATCACGCCACATCATCGGGCACACATAAAGTCCGTAATAGGAACGATTCAGGTGAAATCTATGCTTCTGCTGGCCATCATCCAGCACCACATCAAAGCTGCCTGACATAGCCACGATGAATTGATGCAAGTGTTTATGGGCATGCGATCCACGATCTGATCCGCCCGGAACATCATAGAGGTAATAGACTCGTTTTATGTCAAATGGAATGTGCTGCCCACCCTCGATAAATGAAAGATTTCCGCGCGGATCGGATATTTTCGGAAGTTCTACAATTTTACAATCTTTGATACTCATAGTTTTCTCACAACCTTGGCAGGATTCCCAATGACAACAGCCCCTGCCGCCACGTCTTTGGTGACGACAGCGCCCGCGCCAACCATGGCATTTTCACCGATAGTCACCCCAGGCAAGATAGTCGCATTCGCCCCTATAGAGGCCCCTTTTTTTATAACAGTACCTAATAGCTGGTATGGTTGTTTAGCCCGTGGAAACAGATCATTGGTAAAAGTTGCATTGGGACCAATGCAAACGTTGTCTTCAACTCGCACACCATCCCACAACTGCACACCGCTTTTTATCGTAACGTTATCACCAATCACCACATCATTTTCAATCAAGACATGCGCGCAGATATTGCAGTTTGAACCGATCTTGGCTCCTGCGAACACCACACAAAATTGCCAGATGCGCGTGCCTTCACCGATATCTTTACTTTTCACATCTGCAAGAGGATGTACCTTCATAATTTAATCACCCGATGATTTTGTAAAAGTTCCAAAGTCTGTTTCACGCAAACGTCTAATTCATCATCACTAGTCATTACTTTTAGCTCAGGATTTTCTGGTGCTTCATAGGGTGATGAGATGCCGGTAAATTCGGCGATCTGCCCCGCACGTGCCTTTTTGTAGAGCCCTTTAACATCGCGGCTTTCACAAACCTCGATGGAGCTGTCGCAGTAGATTTCGATGAAATCGCCATGTTCGACCATGCCGCGCACACGCTGCCGCTCAGCGCGGAAAGGTGAAATAAATGCCGTCAGCACGATCACACCTGCTTCCATGAAGAGCTTGGCTACTTCGCCTACACGACGGATGTTTTCTACGCGCGCTTCTTTTGAGAAGCCAAGGTCACCGCATAAGCCGTGCCGCACGTTATCTCCATCCAGCACAAAGGTGCGGCAGCCACGCTGGTGCAGTGCTTCCTCCACGGCATGAGCCAATGTGGATTTGCCCGCGCCGGAAAGACCGGTGAACCAGAGGATGGCTCCGCGATGCCCGTTGATTTGTTCGCGGCGCGCACGGGTGACCGTGGCGTGATGCCAGACTACATTGTGAGTAGTGGGGGAAATTTCATCCTTCATTGCGTAAAATCCTGATAAACCTTTAAAAGGCCGGTCTTCATGGCAGTTATTGCCTGCCAACCCAAGCGTGTGACCGGGAGACCTGAATCAAGAGGGCAGCGACCTTTCGGGTATACCCATATGTTCGGTGGCGTAATTCCGCAACCGATTGTAGGTGGCGACCAGAATTTCAACATTCCGGCAAGCCGTTGCGATGGCCTCGGCAAAACGCTCCGGGTCTTCAGCATATTCATGAATAAGCTGGTTACGCCGCTGTCTAAGAGAAACCCATAACGCAGCATCATCGACAATGCCCAATCGCTCCGCGCGACGCAGGACGTCGATCATGCTGCCCGGTGTCTCGCCCTGAGCTTCGAGCCAGCGCGGCAGGAGCTTTTCTCCGATCGTATCTTGCATTCTGCCGAAACGGGAAACGAAGGCTTCGAGCCGCTCGGCAAGTTCGGCATCACAATCAAGCCGCTCAACCCATGATCGGTCGATTTTTTCCTTTCCCAGTCGCGACAAACTATATAGCAAATGTGCGCCCTCCTTGCCCACGATGCCCAGTGTATCTGTAAAGCGGGAACGCGCCAGGAAAAGCGGGTCGGATGTCATGCTACCTCTCCATCGAAGCGATATGCTGTATGAACGGGCTTGCTCCTATGACGACGCGATTCATCAAACTTGGGTTGCTAAGGAAACGCTGATTAATTCCGGTTCCGTCATTCCGGCGAAAGCCGGAATCCAGAAGAATCAAAAGGCTAGACCCCGGCTTTCGCCGGGGTGACGAATAAATCAGCGGTTCCCTAAATGGCATCATAAGCAGATTCCTGTTGATAAGGCGATCTCATGAATTTTCTGGCGTTGCGTTGCCGGATCAACGACCAATACGTCAATTTTCTGTTCCCCTAGCTGCATTTGAAGCTCCGCGCCAAAACGGGATGCGGCTTGCCCGGCACTCTCAAGTATTTCATCGGTTTCCAGATAAAGATCGATGTCGCCACCCCGCTTGCTATCGTCCACCCGCGAACCGAAAAGCCAAATCCGCACGCCACTTCCGAATATCCGGCGAGCGGTGGCTTTGATCACATCAACCTCTTGGATGGTCAGGCGCATTTCAGAAGAATCAAGTTGAGCTTCTTATCGTGATATTCATGACAATTCAGTACCGAAGTCCGTGCCTCCTGACCCGTTTATCCCGCTCCGAAGCCTTCAAATTTTCACCTACCATCTCAACTACCGATTCTTCAAAAGTGATCCTGTACGACCAGCCTTTTGGATCGGGATTGCCCATTAGCCCGTCATTCCGGGCTTGACCCGGAATCCAGCGTTGCTGAAAGGCTCTGGATTCCGGCTTTCGCCGGAATAACGAATAAATCAGCGGTTCCCTAAGCCGGACGAACCGGAACCAAATATGTAGGGGGTGTGTGGATGCGCTATCGCTTATCCACCCTACGAAGTTAAATTACCCCTATGGGCACCTCTAAAAAATCCAAATTTCGTCATTCCGGCGAAAGCCGGAATCCTGTCAAATCAAGCAGCTGGATTCCGGGTCAAGCCTGGAATGACGAATTATTAGAGGTGCCCATATGTTCGATGGCGTAATTCCGCAACCGATTGTAGGTGGTGACCAAAATTTCAACATTCCGGCAAGCCGTTGCGATGGCCTCGGCAAAACGTTCCGGGTCTTCTGCATATTCATGAATAAGCCGGTCACGCCGGTGATTAGCCACGTGTGTGGTTCTTGAATCAAACGGTGGCATAGTTTTTTGTAAGTGGTCAAGTGCGTGCTTTCTTATATCGGATAGTTGTCTTCACAGAATTTCACGAGATTGTCATGATAGGCGTAGAGTTGCGGGGTTGCCTGGATTAATTCCGCAAAGAATTCAGAGAGTCTCTCAGCATTTTCCTCGTATTCATGGTTTACGGCATTGCGGAGTTCGCGGATGATCTTCCAGTGCTCGGCCGAATCGATAATCTCCAGTTTTTCCATGTACAAAAGTATGGCTGTATAAGGTTCTGTTTTTTGTTCTTCTTCAATGGCGATGGCGCTCATTGCCTTGCCAAGGTGTTCCTGAAATTCGCTAAAACGAACACGGAAGGCTGCAAGGGTTTCGTGGTTTTCCGGAGTCAGCTTTGCCCATGACTGGATAGGAATCAGAGGCAAGGTTTGTTGAAGGGAGTAGTCCAGATAGCCGCGCATGCGCTTGAGGTGCTCGATTTTCTTCCAGATCAGCCTGACATGTCCACTCACAGGGCCACTCCTTCAGTTTTGGCGATAAGGGCTATGGATGAATCTTCATCAGGCCGGCGGACGATAAGGTCTATTGGCATGTCCAATGTTTCTTCCAGATTCATCTTGCAGCGCAACTCGTTCATGATGGGATGCGGACCAGTCTCGACGTAGATATCCACATCACCGCCCCGTTTGTTGTCTTCTAGCCGCGAACCAAACAGCCACACTTGCGCGGCATCACCCAGGTGGTGATGGATACACTCTGTAATTTGCCGAGTCTGTGCAGGTGTAAGGCGCATTCGCGGATTATCCTCAATTGCAGGTTACAGGCGCCACAAGACATGCCCCGCCGCACGAATGGCCGCCGGATCGTAGGCGGATTTTACGTCCGCAAACACACCACCTTGCTTGAGCTTGCCGAGGATGTCGTTAAGCGGCATGGAGATGTATTCCTTGTGGGGTATCCAATACGATCATTTAGGCAAATTCCATTCAGCCACAGAAACCGTGTCAATGATGTTTCCCATTATCTTCGTTTTTCCAGCGATCTCAGGATGTGGCTGACGACGCTTGTTATTTTGCTCGGCTTCAGCTATCACCAGAAAAATAGCTTCCAGTTGCTTGTTGGCTGGCAACACAGGAACTTGCTTCAGCTTCCCTGAAATATCGGTTTCCAATATCAATCGTTCTGCGTACATTTTTACACCTCTCAGCCTGTCAAGCTATTCGCCCAATCCAATGCCCATGAACCTTTCACACTAAACCAGGTGGATCCTGTTTTTCCTTCGGATTCTCAGTATTTATATTGGGTGTAGCGATATTTGCCATACTTATAGCCATAACCATAGCCGCCTGGCCTGTGCTTGATGTCGTTGAAAATGATGCCTTTCACCGGGATACCCGTATGGCTGCAGCGCTTGATCGACTCCTTGATGTCCCCTATTGTGCTCTGGCCGGCGCGCGCGACCATGAAGATCGTACCAACGTGCGGGCCAAGAATGAGTGTGTCCGACACGGCCAGAACAGGCGGCGTGTCTATCAGGACGTAGTCATAGCTGCCGGACAACGACTGCAGCAGCCGGACGAGGTTTTCGTGCAACAACAATTCTGACGGGTTGGGCGGCAATCTGCCGGTGGGGATGAAGTCGACATTTTCGACTAACTCTTTGCGTATGGCTTGTTCAAGGCCGCAAGTTCCAGCGACAAGATCGGATAGTCCGTTTTCCCGACCGCAACCAAAGTATTGGTGGAGGTGGCCCTTGCGCATGTCCGCGTCAACCAGCAGAACATTTTTCCCGGCCACGGCCAGAACTGCGGCTAAATTTACCGAGACAAATGATTTGCCCAAACCCGGCGTGGCGCCGGTGATCAATATGATATTGTTTTTGGCATCCAGCATCGAAAACTGCAATGAGGTGCGGAAGCTGCGCATGCTTTCGATCGCGGTATCGGTCGGATCGGTTCTTGCCAATACGGACGCTTGTTTCGACTTGGCAAGAATCCGTTGATACAAGGCATCCTGCTTCTTGCTATGGGGGATGGTGGCATAGACGGTCAGTCCCAGGATTTGCTCGATCTCGTGAGCATCATCAATCCCGCCGAACAGTGATTTTTTGACAAAGGCGCTAATCACGCCAAGAAACAGCCCCACGAACACCGCAAGGAAGATCACGAGAGGGCGCTTAGGCTTGATCGGCTCTTCGGGCACCAAGGCTGCATCGATCAGCCGCACCGTGCCTATCTTGCCGGCCTTGACCAGTTGCAATTGCTGCTCGGATCTCAATAACTCGGCGTACAAATCGGTATTGACTTTAACTTCTCGGGTGAGGCGCACCATATCCTGATCAAGTAACGGCATCTTTTTGATCTGCGCGTTAATTGCCCGCAATTCGCCATTGATCTGATTTATCTGGCTATCGATCCCGATCACGGCGGGATAGCTGGGGGTAAAACGGGTCAGCAACTCTTCCCTTTTTTGCTTCAGCTCGATCAGTTTGGTCTGGATGGCCACGGATTGCGCCAGGATTGCTTTGGCTTCTTCACCCAGATCGATGGTGCCGTTGGCATTGCGGAACTGATTGTATTTTAGCTCGGACCGCTCCAGTTGCCGCTTGAGGTTGGGCAGCTCCCCTTCCAGGAAGGTGAGGGATTTATCGGCATCTTCCGCTTTCCGCGCCAGATTCTGCTGGACATATTCCCGGCTAATCTGGTTGAGGATGCCGGCGGTCAATTCAGGGTCCGTTCCGTCAAGCGTAACGCCAATGACGCCGGATTGCTTGCCTTTTTCCTCAATCATCATTTCTTTTTGCAATTGCTCGATCGTGCCCAATCTTGATGAACGGGTCAGCACGAATTGCGCGCCGGTTTTTGCTGCAAAGCTCTCGACCCGGAGTTCTATTTTTCCGCTTGCTGTCGGGATGTTCAGCGTGCTCCCCGTCTTGCCATGGAATTCAATGTTTTTCGAGCTTTGAGCCACACGAAATTGACCGTTGCCCTCTACCGTGAGGACAAACTGGTGATTCTCCAGCTCGGCCGGCACATTGAAGATGGGAACATTGATCTGCTCCGCGCCCCATGCATAACCACCGTAGCCCAATAAACCGGGGGTGGACAAGTCCTCATTTTTTTTAGCCAACCAGGCGCCAACGAGTGGGAAATATTTTGGCCTCGCGTTTATGAATAGCCGCAAATTGTCTACTGCGCGCGACACCACCATGCGTGAACGCAGAATCTCGATTTCAGTCGTCGCTACGGTTTTTACATCAAACAGCGAAGCCACGTCACCCAGAATATTTTTTGACGAAGTGGGGCTGTCTTCTACCTGGACCAGAAAATTCGCTTCGTAGACCGGTTTGGCCATAAACGCATAGGCGACCCCCAATAAAGTGATTCCCAGCGCTATACCGACAATCAGCCAGCGATGGTCAAACAGGGTGTCGAGTAAACTCGCGAGGTCGATTTCATCCTCGTCTTGCATGTTGAAAGGCGCTGGCTGCTGATTGGGTTGGTTCATCGTGATGGCTATCTGAACGGATTTGGTTAGTTGATGTGTGCGATGCGCTCGATCAGCGCGTCAACGCCTTGGGCAATCAGGGTGTATGTCTGGCGAAATACGGCCAGGTCTTGCTGATACGGGTCGGGAATGTCGTATTTGCTGAATTCTCCCAGCCGGAACACCTTGCCTTTTGAGGTGGAATATTTCTGCTCGATAAAGCGTTTTTGCTCCTGATCCATCGTCAGGATGATATCGGCTTCGCTGACCATCCAGCTCGCAAGACTCTGCGCGCGGTGCGCGCTGATGTCGATGCCCAGCTCCTGCATGAGCTGGACCGCAAACGGATCCGCGGGATAACCGATCATTGCGCCGATGCCGGCTGAATACACCCTTTTTTCAGGCAAGGCACGCTTCAGCAAGCCCTCTGCGATGGGGCTGCGGCAGATATTGCCGATGCAGATGACCAGGATATTGTGGATCATTTCAAGGCTTGCACAGATTGTGCACTCGGCAGAATCAGGCTGACCACGCGGTTCCATAAGACAAGCGGTGCGGCATCGACATAGACCACGTCCTTAGCCTTGAGCTCAAAATTTTCCGCCAGAGCGAGGGCTGTCGGCGAGCTGGCATCAAGGTGGTACACAATCGGGGTCTTGTCTTGTGCGTTGCGCACTACATAGACCTGCTGCCCATCACTGCTGAGCGGATTTAGCCCGCCGGCATCACCCAGCGCCTCGTTTAGCGTCAGGTGCCCGTTGTTATGCATTGTCAGCGTGGCCGGATGCGTTACTTCACCCAATACGAATATCTTGCTTTCGTCACGCGACACAACACGAACCATATCGCCATTTTTCAACAGGATGCCGGCGGGGTTGATGCCTTTTCCCACCAGTTGCGGAAGGTTAATCGGGTAAGTTGTGCCCGCCCGGCTGATGCGAATCTGGCTTTGGTCACCGCTCGGCAAGAAGCCGCCGGCACGGTTCAAGGCCTCCGGCAATGTCATCGGGAGGTTGTCGATGGTCTGGACGCCTGGCGATTTGACCTCGCCATCAATATAAATACGCTGGCTGCGATAAGCCAGCACGCGCAGAGTAAGTTCCGGTTTTTTGAGGACGCGAGCCAGCTTGACCACAAGCAGGCTGCGTGCTTGCGCCTCAGTCAGGCCGGCAAGCTTGAGCGGACCGACATAAGGAAATTGTACCAGCCCGTCTTGATCGACGACGAAGCCCGTGGCAACGCCATTATCGGCGCCGGATGCGCCGAGGGTTGCCGAACCCGTCATCGCGGAGGATGGCCCCGTCATCGCGGAGATAGAGAGCTCGGGATGATCCCAGACCACGATGGAAAGGATGTCGCCGTTGCCAATCAGATACGGCGACGGACTGGCGACCAGCGAACTGATGTCCTGGCTGGGTTGCTGCTCGCGCAGGGTTTTCTCGGCTTGCAACAATTGCGGTGTAATCTGCTTCAGGGTGGGCATCGCTCCGGAATCAGCCTGTCCGGTCGCATATTCGTCGTCCATATGCATGCCAGGCGCAAGCGCGCACGCGGCCAACACGGGAATCAATCCAACCACTCCCCACCTTTTCAGATGGCTCATCGAAAAAAAATGCATGAAGTTATCTAACCTGATAATGCAAGCCTGTCATGGCCTTCTGTTGTACAAACGGATGATGCCGGAATACTCGGCGCAAACGCCGAAGGGTAACACCTGCATAACCAATAGTAACCCTGCTTCTCTTTTCCACCCCGGCTGAGCCTTGGCCCCAAACCACCTTCGGTTCTGTGGCTACCACCAAAAACATCCATAACATGTCGTATCTAAATGTTACGCAATACCGATCACCCGGCAATTTCGCCAACATGTCTAAAATAATGCGCATTTTACCACAGGTTTTCATGGCGCCAACTTTAAGTCGCAATTCAGGTGAGTGGGGCGCAGAAAGATAAAGACCGCCACCTCAGAAAAACTGTCGCGGAATTTATTGAGAACCCAAAGCATCATGCACACGCTAAGCCAGCTCAGCGTCAATGACATGAAGTGCTACGGAAGCGCCATACCGCGCACTTTAAGCGATCGACTCGAATAACCCTTTTAGACGCCCGCCTCCTTCAGTTTGCGATAAAGAGTACGCTCCCCTAGCCCCAGTTTTTGGGCCAGCAATCGGCGGTCAGGGCCGTGACGTTCGAGCGCCCAGCGCAGGTAGCGCCGCTCGGCTTCGGCCAGGGGAAGAATTTCCTCTTCTGTGGTTTCTTTTACGCAATCCGAAACATTATCCAAATCATCAGGCAGGTGCTCTGTCCGGATAGTATCGCCATCGGCCAGCAGGCAGGCGCGCTCTAGAATGTTTCGCAACTCTCTGATATTCCATGGGAATGTGTGTCTCAACAACGCCGAAAGTGCGTCCGGGTGGAGGGTTCTCCGCTGCTGGCACAGTCTTTTGAGCAAGGAATCCACCAGCAGCGGCAAGTCGCCCTTACGCTCCCGCAACGGGGGAACGCGAATGGGAAAAGCGCTGATGCGATAGTAAAGATCGCGGCGAAACGTGCCTTCCTCCACCATGGACTTGATATCGCGATGGGTCGCCAGAACCAGACGGAAATTGGCGCGCAGGAACTCCAGGCCGCCCACACGGCGGAAAGTGCCGCTTTCCAGCAGGCGCAACAGTTTGACCTGGAGGCACAGCGGCATGTCGCCGATCTCGTCGAAAAACAGCGTGCCTCCCGAAGCAGCTTCCACCAGTCCGGTCTTGAGGGTACTGGCGCCGGTAAATGCCCCCTTTTCGTAGCCGAACAGTTCGCTGCCGAACAAGGTTTCGGTCACACCGGCGCAGTCAACCGCCACGAACGGGCCGCGCGCCCGCGCGCTGGCATCGTGCAGCGCCTGCGCCGCCAGTTCCTTGCCGGTGCCGGACTCGCCCAGCAACAGTACCGTGGCATCCGCCGGCGCAACCCGTTCCAGCAATGCAATCAGGCGGTTGAAAGCAGGGGATCGTCCCACCAGGCCTTCCGCCGAGGGGCCGCTGCGCACGCGTCGCACGGTGCGCACCGTTTCCGCGTAGAACAGGATGCGTCCGGCGCGGTCACATATTGGCGCCACTTCAACGTCCACATGTTCCTGCCCCCGCGGCGTATGGTGGATATGCAGGACGCGCGAAGCCTCCCCTGTATCGCGGCAACTCTTCAGCGGACAACTTTCACCAGCCTGATCGCATGGAACGGAAATATGATGCGAAAGTTCATAGCAAAAATGTTGCGCCAGATCCTCGGGCACGTCGAACTGCTCGCGGTATGCGCGGTTCGCCGCCAGCACGCGATAATCTGCGCCGATGAACAGGCGTGGTTCCGGCATGGAATCGATTAGCGCCGCCACGTCCGGCAGAAGTTCAGTAATGGGGTTTCCAGACAGATACATTTGCTTCGCCTTACTCAAATTAAGTGCATCTGCCATATCTTACATGACCACGGTCAATAGCCGTCAATTTTGACAGCCACATCTTCGCCTTTCTGTAAAAACAATCGAAACATATAGCTCTTTTCGCAAATCGTGTTGGCGTCTGATCCGAAGGATCACCCTGTGGGGCTTTCAAGCATATCGATAGGGACACCTTGCGACTGCCTGGAAACATAGATGGTTATTGGTGTTGTGCCGGGTCGGTTGCCGATAACAACACGGTTTGCGAAAAGAGCCAAACATATAGCCATCATGTTTTCTTCAACTGGCTGTTAATAATTGTCTTTATGGAAAATATGGACACCCTGGCACAGCTGTTGCTAACACGCTCCCGGAGCATGTCGAATCAGCATGCCTGAAAAAATATAACGAAAAATTATGGCTCTTTTCGCAAATTGTGTTGTTATTATACTTCACACTGTCACAACCACCCTTATCCCGTTCGCCCTGAGCTCGTCGAAGGGTCTATGTGCTTCGACAAGCTCAGCACGAACGGATCGTGTAGATTGTGGCGTTTCTTGGTATAACTGCCGATTTGGCGCCAACACCAATGACTATCGATGTTTCCGGCCAGCCGCATGGTGCTCCGATCAATGTGCTTGTAAGCCCCACAGGGCGGGCCTTCAGACCAGCTACCAACACGATTTGCGAAAAGAACCAAAATTATCTACTGGGGGGTCAAGGGCTCATGAATTGGAATTTTCCAACCTTAACGCGCCGCGCATTTCTGAAGACGGCTGGCGCTGGCGCTGGCGCGGCAGGAGTCGCAGGACTAGGACTGCTGAAACCAGCAGGACTGGCGGGCGTGGCAAAAGCCGCAGATGGCGAGGCCAAGGATGCAGAGGAGTATACCTACAGCATCTGCAATTTCTGCTCGTCGCTGTGCAATCTGCGCGTCACCACGCAGACGAAAAACGGCGTCAAGCGCATCGTCAAGCTCGACGGTAATCCCAATTCCACGCTCAACCGAGGCAAGATTT
>Ga0210042_1000575_pt1 | contig 32997 bp, 25 predicted proteins | sample CryGeymeta201518_FD_183982 | JGI IMG/M metagenome (GOLD analysis project Ga0210042, IMG submission 183982) | Groundwater microbial communities from Crystal Geyser aquifers in Utah, USA - Crystal Geyser metaG 2015-18 (SPAdes) (version 2) | ecosystem: Environmental > Aquatic > Deep subsurface >... | reverse complement strand
CCCCATGGAGCAAAATATACAAGAGGGAATTCTTGATAGAAAATAAAATAGAGTTTCTCGATAATAACATAGGGGAAGATGTGTACTTCAACCTGCAGGTGATCAATCTCACGAATAAGATTTCGATCCTAGACTACGTTGGATATCATTGGTTCTACAATGAACAATCTGTTTCGAACACCAATCAAAAAACATTGAAAAAGGAAATAAATGTAATGTTCCTGCTTGATTCATGTTACGAAAAACTCAAAGAAAGAGGGGCTGTCGACAAAGAAGAAGTGGAGTTTTATTTCACGCGATATATTGTCTGGTATCTCCTCTTCGCCGGGAGAAATTCGACCCCTCTACAGATGGTTTCCGAATTTAGAAGAATATTTGACTGGTTGAAGCAGAATTTTCCGAAGTTCTTGCAAAACAGGAATATAAGCCTGTTCTCTCCGAAAGGGGAAACACTCAAGAATAGGATAGCGGTATATATATTTGTTGCTCTATACAGACTGAAATTGATCCCTTTCTTCTTTCGATTCTATTCAAAAGGATAAGAAGAACAATAAAAAAACCGCTCTTGCTACGAGTGGTTTTTTGTTTCTTATCGTGTGATGATAAATATACCGAAGAGGATGACGAAAGCACCTATGCCTTGAGTGAGACTGATTCGTTCTCCGAGGAAGTAATAGTTGGCTATAATGACAAATACCATAGCAATTGATGTGATGAACATTGTGATAGTTGTCGAACTCTGTGCGAGTTCCGGGATTTTCAATAGAGCATTGTTGATAAATATAAAGAAGAGTCGTGACAAGAATGCGAATCCAGCTCCCACGATGAAGTGCCAGTCAAGAATCATTTTGATGGTTCTGAGGAGAGTGAAGTCTCCACTGATGAGTGCACGTGACCCAGTGAGAGTTATGGAGATGACGGTAGCGAGAGAGAAGAGAATGGTCCAGAAGATGACAGCGAGCATAGAGTTTATATGAGATGTTTAATACATGCATAGTACCCTTTTAGGAAAGAGTTGGCTATACGGAGCAAGGGGGAATTCACCTCCTCAAAGCTGATAGTCGGGCTCATAAAATGAAAGAGTTCGGTATCGGAGAGGGTTCTCGTATTCTGTATCGCTTCTCTTTTTTGAATAAGTCTCTGTAAGGCTTTCATAAAATCCCATTCTGCTTTCAGTTTTCTGAAAAAATAGCCTTTGAAGATTGAATCAAAAAGAACACCGAATTCCATAATGAGGAATGCTGGAAAAATGAGGAATAGAAATTTGAATGAAAAGAATTTTGTGAGGAAAAAAAGACGATTGCGTTCGAGGAGGTAGAATTTGAAATTGCTCAAGTGTTTTTTCTGAAAGTCATATTTATGCCAGACTTTTGATTCGGCTGATGCTATGATTCGGAGTCCTTGGATACGAGCCTGCCAGCCGAGGTCTTGGTCTTCGAGATAGGCGAAATAGTCTGTGTCGAAATGTATCTTGGATGGATAGTATTCTTTTTTTATAAGGAGACTCGCACCACTTGCATACGGGATGTCGATATCTTCTGAGAAAGTATCATTTTCCTTGTAGTGTCCGCAGTAGCCAAAACCAAGGAAGTGGATGTTATTACCAAACGTATTGATGATATCTGTCTTACCATTGTCCCAGATAAGGATTTTGGATTGAGCGAGAGCGATGTTCGGATCGATATAAGCTGAACGAACAAGTTCAGAAAGCCACTCTGTATTTACGACTGTGTCTGGATTGAGGAGTACTGCTGTATCAAAGTTCTGTTCAAAGGCGTTCCTAATAGCAATATCATATCCTCCGGCATAGCCGAGATTTTTTTCATTTGCTGTGACTACTACAGTGGGATAGTGTGTCCTGACAAAATCGGCAGAGTCATCCGAGGAGGCATTGTCGATGTAGAAGAGCTGATAATTCGTATAGCTCTGTTCTTGGACGGAATCAATCGCATCGGAGAGTTGTTCACGATGGTTGAATCCGAGAATGATGACAGCGACACGTGGAGAGAGAGTATCTGTCATAGTTTCTTATCAATTTTCTCAAGGGCTTCTTTGCGGACAATTTCGGAGATATTTTGTTCGAGTTTTTCGATGATATTCAGGAGCTTGAATACAATGATGAAAATGATGACAAAACCGATGAAGATGAGTGTGTTCAGATTTTCACCAAGACCGATGGCACTCGAAAATTCTTGGGCTGTTTTCGGGAAAAGAGAGAAAAATAGGATAGACCCCCAGATTGTGAGTGTGAGGAACAGTTTGAAAAACGTTTGACTGCGTTCGCGCTTGATGAATTTGAGTATTCCATTTGAGAGGAAGAGGAAGGCGACTGTCGCGAGAATGATTTGGTAGATGGACATAGTTATGATGAAAGAATCATTTTGATGAGAGTCTTGATGCCATTTGTGAGGTTCATTTTTTGTACTTTGCCCATCGAATATTCTGTGTAGCGAACTTCGATAGGGATTTCGATGAATTTCAATTGATGGCGATGAATTTCACGGATGACTTCGCTGTCATATTCATAACGATCGGTCTTGGTATCGATTTTTGTTATAGCGTTCTTCGAATAGGCACGAAAACCTGATTGGCTATCTGTGACCCAGAGACCATACAACATCCATACGAGTATATTGCCGATATGATTGTGAATGATTTTGTATTTCGGCATACCGGTGCAATCTTTGAGCCGTGAACCAAGTACGACGTCATAGCCTTGATCGATAGAGGTAATCATCGGAGCAATATCACTCGGATTGTGTTGACCATCACCGTCCATCGTCACGACGATATCTGCACCAAGCTTTCTTGCCCCTTCGATACCTGTTTTGACCGATGCTCCTTTGCCACGGTTGATGAGATGTCTGAGAGCGACTATACCAGGAATTTCCTTGGCTTTTTCATAGGTACCGTCGGTACTGCCATCATCGACAATAACAATATTGGTATATCCAGCACTGCGAATCTCAGCGATCACGCTTTGTATGATAGTTCCCTCATTGTAGGCTGGAATGACGATGAATATAGAAGGGGTATGCATAATGCAGAGAGAAGGGAATTTCGGAAGAATTATATATCCAGTATAACGCAAAACCGGATATGTACCGGTTTTTGTTTGATTTATTGATCTTCGGTGTCTTTTTTTATTGTCTTTTTGCAGATATCGCAGTGAGTAATCTTCATAGCTTTATTATACTGCTTGCTTTATAAAGGTGTCAATTTATCTGAATGCAGGATCATAGAGTTTATTTCTTTTGTATATTCTTCTCCCAATTCCAGGCATCGCGGAGGGAGGGGGACAGTATTGTAGTATTGTTGAAAAGTGCTGTTTTGTGTAAAATGAGAGTGTATCTTGAATAAAGAAAATTATTAAGAAACATATGAAAAAAAACATTGAAAACTCATTGGCGATTTTTGAGACGTATAAGATTCGTCGCCATTATAATGAAGAGACCGAAATGTGGTATTTTTCAGTGATTGATATCGTAGGCGCTTTGACTGAGCAGATGGATTTCAAAAAAGCAAAGAGTTATTGGACTACCCTCAAGAATCGCTTAAGAAAGGAAGGAAGTGAACTGGTCACAAAATGTGACCAGTTGAAAATGTTGGCTCAAGATGGAAAAATGCGTGAAACTGATGTTGCAAATGTAGAAACAATTTTGCGTTTGATTCAGTCTATTCCGAGTAAGAAAGCTGAACCAATCAAATTGTGGTTGGCACGTGTCGGTTTCGAACGAATGCAAGAGATGAACGATCCAGAGAGAGCTCTGAATCGCAGTCGTGAGTATTGGCAGAAACAAGGAAGAAGCGCCAATTGGATTCAGCGGCGAATGACGGGGCAAGAGACAAGGAATAAACTGACTGATTACTGGAGTGAGAATGACGTGAAGAAGGGCGAGGAGTTTGCCATTCTCACCAATATCATTCATGAAGAGTGGAGTGATCTGTCAGTGAAAAGTCACAAAAATTTGAAAGGATTGAAAACACAAAATCTGCGAGATCATATGAGTGAGGAAGAATTGATCTTTTCTGCTCTTGCAGAACTCTCGACACGACGCATTGCGGAAACTGAAAAAGCAAAAGGATTGGAAGCGAACAAGATCCCCGCTAAGAAGGGCGGAAAGATTGCAAAAGATGCGAGACTGGCTCTGGAAGAGAAGATCGGGAAAAGTGTCATTACCGGTCAGAATTTTTTGCCAAAATTGAAAAAGTAAGGAAGAAGAATATTTGTTGTTAATTCTGAGAGCTATTTTTTATCGTGCTCTGAAATATTTTTCTCCCAATTCCAGGCATCGCGGAGGGCATCGGCGAGGGAAAGCTCTGATTGCCAACCGATATCGTTTCGGATGAGGGTCGGATCGGCATAGCAGGTCATAATATCGCCCGTGCGACGTGTTCCGATGACGTAGGGGACTTTGACGCCATTTACCTCTTCAAATGTTTCTACGAGCTGTTTCACACTGACACCGAGCCCCGTACCGACGTTGTAGGCACGATAGGTGAGGTTTTGGCCTTGGGAGAGGTATTCGAGCGTTCTGATGTGTGCCTTCGCCAGATCGACGACATGGATGAAGTCACGGATACAGGTACCATCAGGTGTCGGATAGTCATCACCGAAGATAGTGAGTTTTTCTCTTTTCCCCATAGCTGTCTGAGTGATGAAGGGGACGAGATTATTCGGAACACCGATAGGGAGTTCGCCGATGAGTCCTGAAGGGTGCGCACCGATCGGATTGAAATAGCGGAGGGCAATGATATGTATATCTGAGTTTTCGGCAGTAGCGACGTCCTGCAGGATGTCTTCGCAGATTTTCTTCGTATTGCCGTAGGGTGAGAGAGATACTTTCCTCTCAGCTGTTTCGGGTATGGGTAATACGTCAGGTTCACCATAGACGGTAGCTGAAGAAGAGAAGACGAAAGATTTCGTATGATATGTCTTCGCACATTCGAGCAGAGTGATGAGTGAGTCTATATTATTTCGGTAATAGCGAAGGGGATCTGTGACAGACTCTCCGACAGATTTCAGTCCTGCGAAATGGATGATGCCGTCGATGGTATTTTCTTCGAAGATACGTCGAACGAAAGCGATATCACAAGCATCACCTTCGTAAAAGAGAGGACTCTTACCGGTAATTTGTTCGATACCCTTGAGGGATGATCGGTCAGAGTTAGAGAAATTGTCGAGGATGATGGGCGTATGTCCAGCGGAGATGAGTTCGACTACGGTGTGTGATCCGATGAATCCCGCCCCACCAGTTACCAGTATCTTCATATGAGATGCGTTTTTAGTATATTTGAAATCAGAAGTTTGTAAGTGGAGTATAGCAAGGAATGAAGTATGCTGGAAGTGGTTTTATTGCCTAAAATTGATTTTTTCGGTATTATTGAAAGGTATTTTCTAACTTTTTACCTCTATCGGTATGCAAGAAAACAAGGTGTATCTTTCGGTGGTCGTGCCTCTGTACAATGAAGAAGGAAACGTCGCAGAACTTCACGAAAAAATTCTCGCGTCCGTACAGAAAATAGGTAAGCCATCTGAAATTATTTTCGTTGATGACGGATCGAAGGACAAGACGGTAGAAATTGCGCGCACGCTCACGCCACTCAAACTTGTTGTGTTCCGTAAGAACTTCGGACAAACCGCTGCTTTTGATGCTGGGTTCAAATCCGCCACAGGAGAAATCATCATCACACTTGACGGTGATTTGCAAAATGATCCGGCTGATATTCCTCTTCTTCTCGAAAAAATCGACGAGGGTTTTGATGTGGTTTCTGGATGGCGTTTCAAACGTCAAGATCCATGGAGCAAGAAAATTCCTTCTCGCATCGCCAATCTTCTTCGCAAGATTCTCATCCAAGATACGATTCATGATTCTGGTTGCAGTTTGAAAGCCTATCGTCGTGAATGTTTCGACGGAGTAGATCTTTTCGGAGAGATGCATCGTTTCATCCCGGCTATTCTTGAGATGGATGGTTTCCGTGTGGCAGAAGTGAAGGTCTCTCATCATCCTCGTCTTCACGGTGTGACCAAATACAATTGGAAACGCGGTATGAAAGGCTTCGTTGATATGATGTCTATCTGGTTCTGGCGTAAGTACTCCTATCGTCCACTCCATTTGTTCGGTGGTGGAGGAGTGTTTCTCTTTACAACTGGCGTTGGTATTCTGGTGTGGATGCTTGTCGAAAAAATTGTTTTTCATGCGTCACTGGCGGAGCGTATCTGGCCACTCGTCGGTATTTTCTTCGTTCTCATCGGAGTACAGCTCTTCATCTCTGGTCTCCTCGCTGATATGGTCGTGCGGAACTATTATCAGGGTCGGAGTAGGATGAATTACACCATTCGTGAAGTGAGGGAACAATAAATAATAATACAATAGTATGAAAGTAACTTTCTTAGGAACAGGCTATGTCGGACTTGTCTCAGGTGCATGCCTTGCAGAGAGTGGACACGAAGTGATTTGTGCAGACATCGATAAGAAGAAAATAGCGACACTGAAGAAAGGCGGTATCCCTATCTATGAAATCGGACTCGAAGAAATAGTGAAACGCAATGTCGAAGAAGGTCGTCTGTCATTTACTTCTGATTTGAAGAAAGCGATTCAGGAATCCGAAGTCGTGTTTATGGCGGTGGGCACCCCAGAAGACAAAGTAACTGGTCAAGCTGATCTTCAGTACGTTTTTGCAGTAGCAGAAACATTTGGAAAATATCTGAATGGATTTAAACTCTTCGTCGATAAATCAACGGTACCAGTCGGAACAGCTGAGAAAGTAGAAGCCATTATCAAAAAAGCCTCGAGTGGGGCATTTCCTTTTGAAGTGGTTTCCAACCCTGAATTTCTCCGTGAAGGAGCAGCCGTGAAAGATTTTCTCAATCCTGATCGTGTTGTCGTGGGAACAAAATCTGAGAAAGCTCGCAAGATGATGGAGCAGATCTATCGCCCGATAGCTCGCAATGGTCGCCCAGTTCTTTTCACTGATGTGAGGAGTGCCGAAATTATCAAGTACGCTGCCAACGCTTTCCTTGCTATGAAGATCACGTTTATCAACGAGGTAGCGAACTTCTGTGACGTCACAGGAGGTAATGTGAAAGAAATTGCCAAAGGACTCGGCTATGACTCACGCATTGGTGAGCGTTTTCTCTATGCTGGTATTGGTTATGGTGGATCGTGTTTTCCGAAAGATGTGAAAGCTTTTCTGGAGACAGGGCGCGAGTATCATTCAGAGTTTCATATTATTGAAACGGTGCATGATGTGAATGTGGCTCAGCGTATCAAACCATTCGTCAAACTCCAAGAAGTCTTTGGAAAAACACTTAAAGACAAAACCGTCGCTGTATGGGGACTGGCTTTCAAACCTCGTACGGATGATATTCGTGAAGCTCCTGGTATCGAAAATATTAAACTGTTTCTCGAAGCAGGGTGCAAGGTGCGGACATTTGATCCTGTGGCGATGCCCAATACGAAGAGAATTCTTACGCACAAGAACCTTACTTACACCAAGAAGGCTCTTGACGCACTTAAGGGTGCCGATATTCTGGTGATTGCTACCGAATGGGATGAATTCCGTGTGGTAGATTACAAGAATATGAAGAAATTGATGAAGGGTAATACTATTTATGATGGACGTAATGTTCTCGAGCGTTCCGAATCCGAGGCCGCCGGCTTCACCTATTTTGCTATTGGTGTTTAGAGAATAACACTTTTTGTTTTTTTTATGAGATTATTAAAGAAAAAATTCATATTAAGTATTTTTTCTTTTGTATTTTTTACGATGTTTCAATCTCAGGTAGCACTGGCTGCTCCAGGTGATGCATACGACTGGAATAATTATGAAGATTTTTTTGTTATTGATCACGATACGACGTGGAGCGGTCATATCACTCGTACAGATATTCCCAAACCTGTTGTCATAGTCAATGAATCTGTACTCACTATCGCTCCTGGTTCAAACATAGAAATAGGCAACATCAGTGTTTATAACGGACGTATAGATGCTTTTGGTACAGAAACAGAGCCGATTTATTTTACGAAACAACCGATTGATTATTCCTATATTCCTTCCGATTACGCACCGGAATGTTACTTCCATACCGAAGAGGGGATGATAGATTTTTCAGCTCGTTTTTTAGATATCGATACGATACCCTCAGTATTCCAGAATGTTGTTTTTGATGGTTTGGGTACACACGAGTGGAGCGGAGATTTCTTTTGCCCTGGAATGGTGCGAGCAAATCCTGTACAGAACCTCTTCTTCAAAAAAGCGTATGCGCAGGTATTAAGAACGAATCCCGTATTGAAAGTGACTTCTGGCAGAGTGCGGATCGAACATTCTACATTCAAAAATACTGCTTTTGCGGATATAGAAACAGCATTCACTTTCTCTCGTGATCAGAATTATGAAGATTACTATGATTCCCTAGAGGTGATAGATTCCAACCTGTCTGGAAATACCCAACGCACTGCTGTTATTGCTCATGTAGAGTACGACGGTACCCAGGATTTTTCAGGAAAGATACTCCTCAGAAATAATTGGTATGGATCACCGAGCGGACCGACGACAGAGAAAAATCCGAATGGGACAGGAGAGATTCTCTCAGGAACATTTACTCTCGACGGATGGAGTGATCATGAAATCCCTTCTGCTCTTTCTACTTGTACAGAAAATTGTTTTTCAAATATTTTGTTCCTTCCGGGATTGGAGGCCAGCAGACTGTACAAAGATGGATTCATAGAAAATCAGCTTTGGGAACCCAACCGTAATTCCGATGTGGAAAAATTGTTTTCGGATGAAAAGGGGAAAAGTCTTGACCCAGATATTTATACGAGGGAGGTCTTAGATGAAGTGAATGTATCACTCATAGGACAGAAAAATATCTATAAATCATTCCTTTCAGATTTGGATATCTGGAAGAATGAAGAGGGTATTATTGCAGATTATTCTGCTATTCCATATGATTGGCGCGTATCGCTCGAAGATATTCTTACTGGTGGGGCAGTTGATGGAAAGAAGCTTTTCTATACATCAAAATCTCTTTCGCCATACATCGTGCGTGAATTGAGACGACTTGTCAGTACTTCAAAAACAGGCAAGGTGACGCTTGTGGCTCATTCTTATGGCGGGCTTGTCACGAAGGCGCTTACCAATATGTTGGGAGCAGAAGCAGAGAGTTTGATCGATAAAATAGTACTGGTAGCAGTACCACAAGTCGGGACACCACAAACCATTGGTGCTATCCTCCACGGTTATGATCAGGGTCTGCCTGCAGATTGGATGCCATGGATTCTTTCGTCGAGGACTGCACGCATACTGGCACAGAATATGCCGAGTGCCTACAATCTTCTCCCATCGAAAACATATTTTAATGGAAACGGTAGTACCGTAAACAGTCCTGTTATTTCATTTGAAGATGGAACACTTACAAAACATTTTATCGATACCTATGGAAATGATATAGACACATCAGATGAGCTTCACGATTTTCTGCTCGATCCTGATGGCAAGGTCGCTTCGGATTCAGATGATGTTGTGCGTCCGAGTACGGTGAATGCGAAATTGCTTGGCTCTGCACAAGATGTGCACACATCGCTTGACGATACCTGGACGATCCCGCCATCTATTGCTGTGTACCAAATCGCTGGTTTCGGTGAAGAGACACTCGGAACAATCAGATATTGGACAGGGGATGAATGTACAAAAAGTTTCCGTGGCTGGTGTTTCAAATCGGAACCGAAGCTCCAATATTCTCCAGAGATGGTGATCGATGGTGACGGAACGGTCGTGACGCCGAGCGCCTTGGCTTTGAGTACCAATGAAAATATGAAAAGATATTGGGTGGATTTGGCGAGTTATGACCGACCGCTTACTTTTGGAAGAAAACATGCAGATATTTTGGAAGTTCCCGATTTGCGTAATTTTATTAAGAATAATATCATCATTCAATCATCAGTAAATCTTCCGGAGTATCTCTCTGATTCTGAGCCTTCGATAAATTCAGAAAAACGTCTGCATTATATTCTCCATTCACCATTGATGCTCTCCGCTCGTGATACTCTCGGCAATGAAGTGAGCGCAACACATTCAGATATCCCAGGTGCGCGATACCTGCGTTTTGGTGAAGTACAATACATCTCGATTCCTGCCGAAGTGCATCCGACTCTTGTGCTTGATGGTATGGCAGACGGATCATTCACGCTTGAGGTGGAAGAAAGAGAGAATACAGATATGAGAGCGAAGACACTTTTTTCCGCTATTCCGAGTACTGCTCATTCGCACGTGATGATGGATTTCCCAGATGGTACGATTGAGGGTGCGAGACCACTTATTATCGATTATGATGGTGATGGTACAGATGATCATAGTATAATACCCGTCCTTGGTGGCACGGCACATTTGGAAGACACTCTCCCTCCTATCACCACCCTCGCGAGCGCAGGTACGAGAGGGACAGGTGATTGGTATACGAGTGATGTTGCAATAACACTCTCTGCAAAGGATGATGAGAATGGTAGTGGAATAGAGAAAACAAAATATTCTCTCGACAATGGTGTGATATGGAATACTTATACGAGCTCGATTATCCTTTCCAACGAAGGTACAACAAGAGTGAAATATTTCTCGACCGATAACGTAGGGAATAAAGAAGAAACGAAAACACAAGAGATCAAGATAGACAAAACAGCACCAGAAGCCAAGATCATTTTCAATCCTGATACACAGAAGATAGATATTATCGGTATCGACAACCTCGGAAGACTCATATCGGTAGTGAGTACAGAATCTGCGCTGAAGGAGGAATCGAAGCCTCTCTCAGAAGAACATCACTGGTATGATGAGCTTGATTGGAAAGGGAAGAATCAAGGAGAAAATGAAAGAAACGGGGGAAAGAAGATTATTACGACGACACTCACTGACGAGGCAGGACATACGACCGTTATCATCTTAGGAGGGGAAGCAAGCGAGAAGAATCATCTCAAATGGACAGTGCAATCTCTCTTATACGACGACATCAGTACAGAAGTAAGAGATACGAAAATGCAATATGAATGGCAGAAAAATTGGCGGGGACAATATCTGAAACTCGATACTCATTTTCAGATACCAGAGATGAATCTGAATTCTCGATATTCACAGAAGAAGAATGAAACACAGATTACTACAGAAATCCGAGATTCTGAGAACGAAGACGAAGAACATGATGACAAACAAAAGATGAGAGAAAAAATGACGGGAATGATTATTCCGAGTATGATAACAGAGAAGGGGATGGTGAAGATAAATTATTAAAAATAATACCTATGAAGAAGAATACATTTTTCATCTCATTAACTTATCTTGTATATTTTTTTGGAATTCTTATTTCAGATTTAATGTGTCATTCATCATGGTGTCGAGTACATGACGATGATTTCTTTGGTCAGATATTTTTTCTCTTTCTTCCTCTTCTCCCTGTTTTTCTCTTCTCCCTCATCACCTACAAAATGCGAGACGAAGTATTTCAGGCTTGGTGGCGATTCGCTCGTTTCTTCGTACCAGTGATTATGCTCGTTACTTTCCTTATCAATTCTCGGAGTCGAAGTGGTGGAATGGGCATCAGTGGTGCTATAGCCGGTAGTTTCGATATGTTTATCATTGGTCTTTTCTACGCTATCTTCATCATTACTTCGCTCGTGAAAATTACTCTGGCATATCGAAAAAATACATAAGAAAAAATGACGGGAATGATTATTCCGAGTATGATAACAGAGAAGGGGATGGTGAAGATAAAGTATTAAATGTAAATTGGATAATAGAAAGAGTATGAATAAAAAAAGTGTTTTAGGAATTGGAATTATAGGTGTCGGATTATTTGCTCTTGCAATGTATCCAGTTGATATGGGTATTTGTGATAAGGCGAGTTATGATTGTAGAAAAACTGCAGATTTGATTCAAATGATTTTTGGAATATTCCCTTTTGTCTTCCTCTTCTCCCTCATCACCTACAAAATGCGAGACGAAGTATTTCAGGCTTGGTGGCGATTCGCTCGTTTCTTCGTACCAGTGATTATGCTCGTTACTTTCCTTATCAATTCTCGGAGTCGAAGTGGTGGAATGGGCATCAGTGGTGCTATAGCCGGTAGTTTCGATATGTTTATCATTGGTCTTTTCTACGCTATCTTCATCATTACTTCGCTCGTGAAAATTACTCTGGCATATCGAAAAAATACATAAGAAAAAATGACGGGAATGATTATTCCGAGTATGATAACAGAGAAGGGGATGGTGAAAATTAATCGATAGAATTCCTCGGAGCTCTGCTCCGGGGTAATTCATTGATATTCAAATAATTATCTCTTCTATTCTTGTATCATTGATAGTTTCGTTAGTAATCTATATAAAATCGAGAAATGTCTATAAGACTTTGCTCATCCTTTCAATACTAACTAATGTATCATTTTTATTGAATATAGGATCATTCATTTTTCTGAGTTATGGATTAGTTTGGTTTCAGTATTTCACCCTCTTTTTTTGGTTCCCCCTCTAACATTTTTTTCATAATTAAATATTTTAAGAAACATGAAAATCACTAGAGTTATTGCTTTCGAGATACCCGCGGTTAGAAGAGAATGATATATTATGATAAAGTAGAGATGTATTTTTTTGTACTAATTATTTAATATGAAAATATGTTTTTTTCAGATCCAATTGGAGATATGAATATATCCTTATTTTTGTTAGTGGTAAGTTTTGTTATAGCCTCGAGTATAGGTATTTTTAAAAAAAATCGATATATCTTTTGGATGACCTTTTCTATTCTTGGGAACATATCATTCCTCTTAAACGCTGGATCGCGCATGTTCATTTTTTATCATGTTGTTTGGATACAGTACATTGCCATCTTCTTTTGGCCTTTTATTAACATCTTCTTAATAATCAAATATTTTAAGGAACATGAAAATAACTAGGACTCTCGGAGTTTTTGTATTTATTTGTGTATTTGTATTCTTTCCAATATCTTTTCCTACTATCATTGCTCAGTCACAGGGTGTAAATGTCGAAGAGATAACTGATTATCAGGAGTGGAATGAGAGTAGAATAATTGATAAGGATGTTATAATCAGGTCTGGCGCTACGCTTGTTATTGGTAAAGGTGTTGAAATAAATTTTGTTACCCCATGGATCGGTATTATAGTGGAGGGAAATTTCTTGGTAAAGGGAACCCTCAAAGAACCAGTTGTTATCAAGAGTGATTTAGTCACAGGGAGTTTCTCTATTACAACGACGGCTAGTTCAAATGTAATGATTCGTAATGCAGAAATATCGAATGGCGGATCTGCAGCGTATCTTGTCAGGGGAGTGATGAATAAAGTTTCTGCAAATAGCTACCGAGGATCCCTTGAGATTGATGGTGGAGAGATCGATGTTCAGAATACAACATTTAAGAATAATTTGTATGCAGTAATTGTAAATTCTTCTGATGCAATTATTCGAGTGAATCGTTCACGATTTATTGATAACAATTTTGATGTCGAAGTTAATGGTAACGGCAATAGTAACGTCGATTTTCAATACAATTGGTGGGGAAATATCAATGGTCCAGAGGAAACATGTTTTGTATATAATAACAAGCAACAATGTTATTATGAAAAAATATATGGTGCTTTTAATTTCTCCAACTGGCTTATAAAAGAGAATTTTAGAGATCCTGTTCTGATTGTGCCAGGTATTCTAGGCTCTGAAGAAGGCTCGAATAATAAATGGGTTCTTGATCCTGTTTTGCATACTTTTGATAATCTGATAGCAGATTTAGAAAAAAATGGTTATGAACAAGAGAAAAATTTATTTCTTTTTCCATATGAATGGCGTGATAGTAATGTTGAAAATGCTAAACTTCTTCAGCAGAAAATAGATGAGATAAAACAACTGAGACACTGGCCAAAGGTAGATATAGTGGCGCATTCTATGGGAGGGTTATTAGCACGGGAATATATAGAGTCTTCTTATTATGGGAATGATATTGATCAGCTTATTACTCTAGGAACACCGCAACTCGGAGCTCCTGAATCTTATTTAAGATGGGAAAGAGGCATTGGATTACCCTCTTTGCAAGAAATTTTATTCAGTAAACAAATGTTGTTATGGGTAGAACACGATGGGTATAATGACACCTTTGATTATATTCATAATCGTCCGATATCCTCTCTTCAGGAATTATTGCCGGTTTACGATTATCTTTTTGATATTGATCAGAAAGCACTCAGAGCATATCCAAATTATTATCCCCGTAACCAATTCCTTGAAAATCTTAATAATAAATTAGATGGTTTAGATAAAGTTGAATTTACAAAAATAATAGGAAAATTAGGTAATAATGAAAGTTCAATGGCTGCTTTTAATGTCATTAACATAGATAAAGGAAAATATTGGATACATGGATACCCTGATAATATCGAATCGATTATTGGAGATAAAGGTATTGGATGGAGCGATGGCGACGGAACCGTACCTATCGACTCTGCAAAAGGAATTGCCTCAGATCAAGAGATTGAGATTAATTCTTCCCATCAAAAATTGCCATCAAAGGCATCTGATATTATCTATAATGTATTAACTAATTATGATTCAATAGCGAATATTGATCCACTTATTATTCATTCAATTCTTTTCGTTCCAGTCTTTTCTCCAGTCGATATCCAAATAATTGCACCAGATGGATCTCGAATGGGAAAGAATTTTGAAACAGGGGGAATATATAATGAAATACCAGGAGCCTACTATACTGGTTATGATACGAAGAATGAATTCATAACTATTCCAAACCCAGTGAATGGAGAGTATCAGGTTCTTACACAAGGAACAGCTACGGGTAATTATCGTGTTGAAGTGTCCAAAATCACGGAAGTAGATGTTCCTGGGGGAGAGGCCAAAGAATCAACTGTGACCTTGAGAGGAACAACAGAGCTAGATGTGAGAGAGGAAAAGAAAATCGAACTTGCAAATGATGATACGGTAGTTGCTGTTAATGAAGACACTCTCCCTCCTATCACCACCCTCGCGAGCGCAGGTACGAGAGGGACAGGTGATTGGTATACGAGTGATGTTGCAATAACACTCTCTGCAAAGGATGATGAGAATGGTAGTGGAATAGAGAAAACAAAATATTCTCTCGACAATGGTGTGATATGGAATACTTATACGAGCTCGATTATCCTTTCCAACGAAGGTACAACAAGAGTGAAATATTTCTCGACCGATAACGTAGGGAATAAAGAAGAAACGAAAACACAAGAGATCAAGATAGACAAAACAGCACCAGAAGCCAAGATCATTTTCAATCCTGATACACAGAAGATAGATATTATCGGTATCGACAACCTCGGAAGACTCATATCGGTAGTGAGTACAGAATCTGCGCTGAAGGAGGAATCGAAGCCTCTCTCAGAAGAACATCACTGGTATGATGAGCTTGATTGGAAAGGGAAGAATCAAGGAGAAAATGAAAGAAACGGGGGAAAGAAGATTATTACGACGACACTCACTGACGAGGCAGGACATACGACCGTTATCATCTTAGGAGGGGAAGCAAGCGAGAAGAATCATCTCAAATGGACAGTGCAATCTCTCTTATACGACGACATCAGTACAGAAGTAAGAGATACGAAAATGCAATATGAATGGCAGAAAAATTGGCGGGGACAATATCTGAAACTCGATACTCATTTTCAGATACCAGAGATGAATCTGAATTCTCGATATTCACAGAAGAAGAATGAAACACAGATTACTACAGAAATCCGAGATTCTGAGAACGAAGACGAAGAACATGATGACAAACAAAAGATGAGAGAAAAAATGACGGGAATGATTATTCCGAGTATGATAACAGAGAAGGGGATGGTGAAGATAAATTATTAAAAATAATACCTATGAAGAAGAATACATTTTTCATCTCATTAACTTATCTTGTATATTTTTTTGGAATTCTTATTTCAGATTTAATGTGTCATTCATCATGGTGTCGAGTACATGACGATGATTTCTTTGGTCAGATATTTTTTCTCTTTCTTCCTCTTCTCCCTGTTTTTCTCTTCTCCCTCATCACCTACAAAATGCGAGACGAAGTATTTCAGGCTTGGTGGCGATTCGCTCGTTTCTTCGTACCAGTGATTATGCTCGTTACTTTCCTTATCAATTCTCGGAGTCGAAGTGGTGGAATGGGCATCAGTGGTGCTATAGCCGGTAGTTTCGATATGTTTATCATTGGTCTTTTCTACGCTATCTTCATCATTACTTCGCTCGTGAAAATTACTCTGGCATATCGAAAAAATACATAAGAAAAAATGACGGGAATGATTATTCCGAGTATGATAACAGAGAAGGGGATGGTGAAGTCAATTATCGATGGACGAATATATGAAGAAGAAAAATGATCGAAGTATTTTTATGAAAATCTTATTTCTTAATTATGAATATCCACCGCTCGGAGGTGGAGCAGGAAATGCCACTGCGTATTTATTGAAAGAGTACGCCCACATTCCTGATCTGGAAGTGCATCTCGTGACGTCATCGGTCGATGAAGCAATTCATCATACGACGGTAGACGAGCGTATTTTCGTTCATACTATCCCAATCGGGAAAAATGGGAAAAATATTCATCACCAATCAGAGAAAGATCTCCTCACGTATGCATGGAAAGGATACTCTTTTGCTGATGATCTGCTGAAGAAGGAAATGTTTGATGTCATACATGCCTTCTTCACGGTGCCGTGTGGGTTTATGGCAATGAGGCTGTCTAAAAAATATCACATACCGTATATCGTATCGCTCCGTGGTGCTGATGTCCCTGGATATAGTGAGCGATTTACTCTTCTCTATAATTTCCTCCGTCCACTGACGAGGAAAATATGGAGAGAATCAAGGAATGTCGTATCGAACAGCTCTGGACTGCGTACACTGGCTCTCGAAACAAACAAGGCTCAAGTCATATCGATTATCCAGAATGGCATCAATATCGATGAGTTTAAACCAAATCCTGCAAGAGAAGTCGATGAATACGTGAGAATACTCTGCGTTTCGAGACTCACGCCACGTAAGGGCATCAATTATTTAGTGGAAGCAATGGAGATTCTTTTGGAAAAAAATGCCGAGAGAAAAATAGAACTCTGGATTGTAGGTGAAGGGGATGCGACAGTGTCACTCAAACAATTGGCTATCGATTTGGGTATTGAAAAACAAGTAAAATTCTTCGGTCTCGTCAAACATAGTGACCTCGCCCGTTATTATGAAATGGCTGATATTTTCTGTTTACCATCACTCAACGAAGGAATGAGCAATACGATGCTCGAAGCACTCGCCTCGGGAATGCCGATCGTCGCGACAGTGACAGGAGGAACGGAGGAATTGGTGGGGGATGGTGAAAATGGATTTTATGTGAAACAAAAATCGCCAGAAGATCTCGCAGAAAAATTGGAAAAACTGATAGAAGATGCCGATATGCGGAAACGATTTGGCGAAGCGAGTAGAGCTCGCGCTGAGAAAATGAGTTGGGGAAACGTCGCTAAGGCATATTTCGATTTGTATCAAAATACAAAAGAAAAATAATGAAAAAAAGACTTTTATTTTTGCTGAAAATTGTCGTAACGGCTGGGCTCATATTGTGGCTCATTGATAGTGTCGATTGGCAGAGTGTCCTGACAGAACTGAAAGAGGTTTCTTATCCGCTTCTTTTTCTTTATGTCATTTTCCAGCTTTTGGGCAATGTAATTTCGGCGAAGAAGTGGCAAACTATTGCTCATTTCAAGGGACTTTCCTTTTCTCTAAAGGAAGGATTTTTCACCTATCTTACCGGTTCATTTATTAACAATTTTCTTCCTTCAACAATCGGAGGGGATACGTACCGAGCACTCTGGCTCGCAAAGAAATCAGAAGCGAAGGCAGCTTCTATTTCTACCGTCATCTTTGATCGTTTCATCGGACTCTGGACTATTGCGCTTCTTTCACTTATTTGTAGTCCGATACTGCTTCCTTATGCGAAGGGGCATCCAGCACTTCTTATTACCTACGGAGTACTGGTTCTTTTCTTTTTTGTTGATCTCCTCATTACGTATGTATACTGCAAGCAGTGGTTTCATCAGTTTGTTTCGCATTTACCATTCTTCAAACTCCGTCGTTTTCTTGAAGAGATTATTTTTTATACGAAAAAGCATATTTGGTTTACGACGAGTATGTGGTCTATCCTTTTTATTTTCGTAGGACTCGTGCTGTCGAACTTCACACTATTTCATGCTCTCGGGAGCACGGTACATATTCTCCCTTTTGCGAGCGTTATGTTCCTCGTGGCGATTGTTTCATCTCTGCCACTTTCTATCAATAATATCGGTATCAAAGAGTGGGCATATATTACCTTCTTCGGATTGATCGGAGTGAGTATCGAAACTGCTGTGACCGTCGCCCTCCTTTCTCGTTTTATCCAAATGCTTCTCTCATTCATCGCTCTCCCACATTATCTCGCCAGTCGCAGAAAGTAAGTTTTTTGTTTATAAAAAAGTAATCATAATCTCACGGCCGTGGAATTATGATATAATCTGAATTCGAGAAAAAATCGTAGTGAAAATCGGAGGGGGATTTTTTGAGAAAATGAAAAGCCCGAGAAAACCTATTACGGATTTCTCGGGCTTTTTTACTGTTACACAGCAGGGGCGATGATGAACTTCCCTCCAGTAGAATTCTTCACGTAGGCGAACTCGTGACTGACCATGCCACGAAAACGACTTGGCTATTTGACTCCTCACGAGGTTTTTGTTGAAGGGAAATCAATTGCGTTTCAGGGTAGAAGGTAGGTTCTCCATGTTTTGAGTGCTTGTATTTGAGTTATTTGCTTGAGAAGTTTTGACTTACTGGTATCTTGCCTCATAGCACGTATGTATTCTGATTTGGGACGTAGCGTATAGACTCGCAGTACACCGAAATCCTGTGTGGTTTCTACGGTAAAATGATCAATACCACGAGTGCCACCATCTCTATATTTGATGAGGAAATAGTAGCCTTGCTCATACAGGTTATTTTCATCAATGGTGTCGGTATAGACAATGCCTTGTTTATTCAAGTGATACCAGAACACAGGCTCGTATTCGTGGAAAGTATTGATATAGACAGGAAGAGTCTTGTTTGGCGTGTTGTTTTTGATAGAAGTTGTAATCATTTCTTGTTCTGCAAGGGTGAGGCGTTTGTTGTTCGGGAATATATCTTCGCGTTCTACGGAAGTTGTTTCGAAAGGGTGCGAGAGTGAATAGAAATGACGATACAAACGCATCACATTGGGAGTAATCATAAAGAAGAGTAATACAATGAGCAGTATTTTTCCGAAGCGTAATACAGAAATTTTCTCGAGGAGGATGCCAGGAAGAATAATGAAGAGAGGCACTACGAGAAGATAAAATCGAGGGAAAATCTGAAAATTACTTGAAAGAAGAGAATAGAAGTAGGCTGATGAAATTGTAATACCGAGGAATATGAGGACGAAGAAATCTTTCCGATGAACATCTTTTTCTCTGAGTATATTGAAACACAAAACAATCATCGAAAGGAAAAAGAATACGAGCGCAATAATACGAGGCATCAGATTTTCATCATTTTGAAAGCCGTAGCCTCTGATCCTGCCACCGCTTATATGGTCAATGCCAGTATTTACAAGGAGCGTTCCTGATGCCATATAGTGGGCGTCTACGGTAAATGTGCGGAGGAAGTTTTTGAAAGGATCACCTGATTTGGAAACCTTGCTGAGGAAAAAACCTATATTTTCTCCGTGAGTAGATATGTCCGAGAGAATCATCGGAGAGTAGATGAGCATGATAATACCAAATGCCAGAAACCATGTGCGCAGATGAAAATGGGGTCTTTTATAGAGAAGAAAGAGAACAGCAATAGTGGGAAGGGTGAAAAATGCATTGAAGTGAATTTGCGAAGCGACGGTCGCGATAGCTACGAAGAGGAGAAACCAACGATCATTATGAGGAGTATTTTTTTCGACTGATTTGAGAAGTGTATAGAGGAACGCAGTAACGAGGAATGGTAATATATTGGGACTCCACGAAAATCGTCCATAGAGAACGAGGTAGGATGAAAAAGAGAAAAGAGTAAAAAGAAAAAAAGAAAGAGTGGGTGAAAAATATCGTCGTACCAAGAGGAAAAAAAGAGGAAGCGAGAGAAGAGAACAAAGCAAAATGAGCATTGCGTGTCCTGTTGGCGTATTGCCGAAAATAAGCGCGCTCATATATTCCATATAGTAAAACGCTGGTCCGAGGCGGAGTGCCCTCCCGCCACCGGCTGTTGGTCCGAGAAGGGGGAGATTGCTGATACCATTATCTATCGCTTCAGAAACAATACGGGTGTCATAGGACTGATCGATTTCAAAAAGAAGCCAGTCTCCGAAGTGATAGGTGCGAAGAAAGATACCCAAAGCGAAGATGAGGCCGAGTAAAATAAACTTCCATTTCTTTTTTTGGAATTGTAGAAGGATTCTTTGGATCATTATTTTTTTCCTTCAGGCCTTAGATTGTCCATATCAACAATCTTGACGTAATTATTGGGACGACCGTCAATAGTTACTTTGTAGACAGTATCCTCTGTTTCGTAGGCTTTTGTGAAATTGATAATATCGTGAGCGCTCCCAGACATTTTCATTGATCTTGATTTTCTTCCTGAGGAAACGACAACATAATCAAATGGTACACCTTTAATGCGTTTATTTGTAAATCCGATGATGCAACGTCCTTTGAATACAGCACAGACAGCCCCTTTGTCTGACCAAACAGTCAATTTTTCTGGGTTTGGGAGATTATTCAAATACTCTGCTGCTTCATAACTGCCATCGCCCATATCTTTCAGATTGATGAAATATTGCTCTGGAAGCAGAGCGGATGTATATGCGAAGTAAAACGGTCTGACAGCAAGAAGACTCCAGAGTGAAAGCAGAAAAATGGTGAGATAGGTTACATACTTTGGAATATACCGCTGTATTTTTTCGTGCGTGAGTATATAAGAAAGGCCGATAGCAGAAATGATAAGAGCGAAAGGATAGAGTGTGATTTGGTAGCGTACTGTAGCGACAACATGATTGACGGTTGAGGCGAGATAGTAAAAGAGAATAAATGAGGTGAAATAAAACACAATTTTTGCTTCGTAAGTGTCTACCATTTTTCTTCGAAACACCAGCAATAGACCGGAAAATAAACCAAGAAGAGCGATGGGAGAAATACCGAAGATAAGGCTAAAAGTATCAGCAGTCAGTCTGTCTGCGTAGATGAGAAATACAGAGCCTTTGCCTTCACCTTTGGGCGAAGCGAGTGTTGCCATATGATCAAGTACCTTCATATCTGTAAACGTATTGACGATGACGAAGAGTGATATGAGGAGGAAAAGACCAACAAGAAATTTCATCAGAATCGTTTTGTATGTTCCGAAAAAATGAAGAAGAGTAAAAGTAATCTTGTTTTTGAAGAGAAAAATATCAATAACAATGAAAGAAAAGAGTCCTGCGAATATCGGCCACGTTGTTTCGAAGGCTTTGGAGAGGAATGTACCTTTCAGTAAGGTATTTGGATTGACCCAAGTAGCAGGGTAGAGAATGAAAAAAGTAATCATTGAAAGGGCAACGATGACGAGATACTGAAAGAAAGATTTTTTCAAATAGGGTGTAAGCGTCGGTTTTTCCTTCGCAAACATATATTCGAGAAACGGGAGAAAGAAAAAGAATATATACAGAATATTAGCGACATATTTAGTAAGGAGAGCGAGTCCGAGGAGTATACCGCTTGCGAAGAGATATTTTTTTTCAGCATTTTTTTGGAACACGAGATAGCTCAGTACTGAGAGTGGGAGAAATATCCAGAGAAGTGAATCAGGATTGATAATGAGAGAAATACCGAATGTAATTGGTGAAAGTCCGATGAATATGAAAGCAATGAGCGCCGTCGTTTCATCGAAAAGTTTACGCAGAAAAAGATAAAAAAGAGGAAGAAGGAGTGTACAAAAAAGAAATATCGGAAGACGAAAGGCATAATTGATAGCGTGGACATCGCTTAATTGTTCGTCAGTCTTGATATTGCCACGAAGGCTTTTGTATGGCATTGGATCAAATGAGGCCAGTCCAATGCCCGAGAGAATAGCTACAGTAATCCCTGGTTTATCATTGACGCTCGTCGATTTCCATTTATGTGCTTTGATACTGTCCCAGAACTTGGACGTTCTTCCGTACGTCCAATATGGTTCATCGACAGAGGAAAAGGTAGAAAGCCGTGGGATACCGAGGAAAAGATTGGTTCCGAGAACGAAGAGAATAACAAACAATACCCCGAGCTTTTTCCAAAAGATTTTCATAAAAAATAAGAATCAATAAATTGAATGTGTATGTTTCTTCATAAAAGGAGAAATTCTGCTCTTATTGTACAGGAAAAAGTGGCTTTTTGTAAAGAAAAATCCAGTATTTATGCTTTACGGCAAGTTCTTTTTATGGTACGATTTCTGTGTTAGAATAACGCTTTTTGAGACACACGAGGAATGCATACATACATTGATTTTGTGAAGAAAAATTGGGTTATCCTTGCGCTCCTAGTTGTATTGACAGGAGCTATTTTTGTACGTACCTACCATTTTGATGAATGGCTCTATTTCAAGATGGATCAGTCGAGGGATGCTCTTATGCTGAGTAATGCCATCATTAATGGCCCAGAATATTTACCTCTTCTCGGACCACGCGTGGGAGCGGTGAAACTCGAACATGGTATGCTCCGCCTTGGTCCGATATACTATTATTTTCAGTATCTTTCTGGAACAATATTTGATTCGACTCATCCGTCTGTATTCGCCTATCCAGATCTCTTCTTCTCTCTACTGACTATCCCACTTCTTTTTCTTTTCCTTCGTTTGTATTTTTCGCCACGGCTTTCTTTGTTCATCACGACGATGTATGCTTTTTCGTTCTTGATTATCGAATATTCTCGTTTTGCTTGGAATCCAAATGCTCTGCAGTTTTTTATTCTTTTGAGTTTTTATGGACTCCTCCGGTTTTTGAATGAAGAGCGATCCAGACATAAAAAATGGTGGCTCGTTCTTTTTGTAACAGGTCTCACTGTGGGTTCTCAGCTTCATTTCTTCGGATTTTTCAGTTTACTCGGCATTTCTTCACTTCTCATACTCTTTCATTTGCGAGTATGGAATAAAGAAAGTGTGAAGAAAATGTTTGTGAAACAATCGTTAAAGCAATTTGCTGTATTCTTTACCATCGCTTTGGGGGTATTTCTCGTATTCTATACCCCAGTCATCATGAGTGATGTGATGAAGAGTGGTCAGAATACACATAATTTCTTCGAAGCGCTGGGTTCGAAGGCTGATAAACGTCCGCTGATAGAGAAGGTTAAGAAAGATATCAAAGAAAATCTGACATACTATTGTCTCCTCACAACTTCGGAGTGTTATACTAGTGATTTGCGTAAAAACGCTATTCCTATCAGTGCTACAGTCTTTGCTATGGCATCAGGGTTTTTTCTTGCTCTCTTGAGACTACGAAAAGAGAAAAAAAGTCTTGCTCGTGATTTTCTTATACTCAGTATTATTTGGTTTGGAGTTTTTTCTATTCTCACTCTTCCTGTGGCATTCCAGCTTCGTCCACGGTTTTATATTGTGGTATTTGCTATCCCATTTATCTTTCTTGGATTTCTGTATGAATTTCTCGAGGAACGTTTTGGTAGGAAAGCCCTCTTCGTTACTACTGGCATCACCTTGGCCGTCCTGGCTGTGAATATACATGGCACCGCTGTTTGGTTTGATGAACAGACGAGGGCGCAGATTGATACGGTAGATACGACGCGAACACTTATCTTGAAAAACAAGGATGGCGTAACACTCGGACAACTGGAGCGTGCTACTGATTGGATGTATGCACGTCACCAGGTAGGCTCCTCACTTTTCTACTACGTGAAGCCAGAACATGTAAGACCAATTAAATTCCTCTTTACTTCAAAAAATGAGAAGGATTTCAATTTTATGACAATGAAGATAACTGCTGAGCCACGCGCGCAATATTTCGCCGTCACGCCGGCCAAAAACGGCATTGCCCCAGTGACAAAGAAATTTGGTCACGACCTCGTCATTCTTGATCAGGCACAATTTGGGCAACTTATGGTATATGAAATCAATTTTCCAAAGAGACAAATTTTTGATAATTACCGTTTCAGCAGACGTGGCGGAAGTACCGATAGGATCTTCTGGGGCGATGTACTAGGTATGAAAAAAGATGCGAATGTCCCAGAAGTTGGAGGAGGTGAATAAGTTATTTCCGTGTGTTTTTATGAGAGAATTTTTGAAGTATTTTTTGATGAAGGTTTCGAAGTATACATGGATTTTTATTTTGATTTTCTGTATTGGAATTTTTTTTCGTGTCTATCATTTTGGTGATTGGCTTCAGTTTAAGGGAGATGCGTTTCGTGATGCTATCCTTATTTCCAATGTGTATGATACGGGAGTAGCATCATTACCACTTCTCGGTCCACGTGCCGGAGGGACGATGCTCAGGCTCGGGCCAGTCTTTTATGATTTTCAGTATATTGCTACGCAGATATTTCAGAGTGTGGATACAGTAGTACTCGCTTATCCGGATCTTTTCTTTTCGATACTAACACTCCCGTTGTTTTTCTTTTTCGTGAGACGCTATTTTTCCCAGGGCTGGTCGCTTCTCTTGATGTTGTTTCTTGCTGTTTCATTCCTTGCTATCGAATATGGTCGTTTCGCTTGGAATCCGAATTCCGTGCTTTTTTTCACGTTGATTTTCTCTTTTGCTGTTCTTAGTTTGTATGAGAAGAAAGAAGGAGGTCACCAATTACTGTGGGCGAGTGTCGCAGGTCTTTCTCTGGCTATTGCTTCACAACTCCATTTCAGTGCTTTTCTTGGTCTGCCGATCGTGCTTTTACTTTTCATCGTGTGGAATGTGAAGCAATCAAAACAGGTACTGACATTCAGAGTAGTCTCTATATTTTTTCTTTGTCTCGGTATCGTTTATCTCCCTGTATTCATCAGTGAATTTTTCAAACACGGAGAGAATGCAAGATTATTTCTTTCCGCTATTTCTAGTAAATCATCATCAAATGGCCTCCTTCTCAACATCTATCAAGATTTGCATATGTTCGCGAAGTATTTTGCACGTATCCTTATAGGTCTTGTCGAGCCAAGTAAGTGGATTATTCTTCTCGGAGGACTTTTTTGTGGTCTGGGACTTTTGGCCAATGCATTCCTCCTGCGAAGTGAAACAGATGAGAAAAAACAACACTTCCTCAAATGGAGTCTTCTGCTCATCGTTGTTTATTTTTTTCTGTATATACCTCTTGCCTTCAAAATTGATCGTCCGAGATTCTATCTTCCATTTATGGTTGTACCATTTCTTTATTTCGGTTATATGTGTAGAGCACTGGACAAGAAAGGTTGGTTTGTGAAGTATCGCATTTTTCTTTTTTCACTTGGCATTATCATTATTGCAGGAAGTAATGTTATCGCGACTCTTGGTTGGTTCTCTGAACTTCGAAATTCACAAGAAACGGCGACGAGTACAGGTGAGAGGAATAGTAAAGGGCGGAGCTATTTTCTGACCTGGGGACATTTTGAGCGGACAGCAGAAGTGATTGAGCGGTCTTGTGAGAAAGAGAATAATATTTATTTTCAAATGGCAAAAAATATCAAAGCGTATGACCATTCTATCGAATATGCTCTTCTGATGAAGAAACGATCATGGGAGAGTACGCTTCAAAGTACAGAACAGACAATGCAAGGCGGTTGTTATTACTATATCTCTTTTGTAAAGGAAGTGTTGCCAGACTATTTACTGACAACCAAGCGAGATACACCTGTCGATGTTGGCAATCTCAATATTGTGCGTGTGTATCCGGAAGGGGAAGCGCTCGAAAAGTTTCGAGAAAGAAAAATTACCGTAGAAAGAATGCAGGAACAAAAAATATTTGAGCCAGAAAAGATTACGAGATACAGTAGGGTTTTCTGGGGAGATGTTTGGTATCGATTGAATAAATAAGAAAGAATAAAATGTTTGAGAAAATATTGAAACATAAATGGACTGCTGGTATTCTTCTTCTTTTTGTATTACTGAGTATTTTCCTTCGCACGTATCATTTCCGTGAGTGGTTACAATTCAATCCTGATCAGGCGCGTGATGCAGGTATTATAAGTGCCGTTCTTGCAGGGGAAATGCCACTTCCTCTTCTGGGTGCTATCGCTGGAGGGACACATTTTCATCTTGGGCCTATTTTCTATTATTTTGGTATCGTTTCTGCGTTCTTGTTTGGTGATACTCCAGAGTCTATTGCGTACGTTGATTTGTTTTTCTCCCTCCTTGCCCTTCCTTTTCTCTTTTTCTTTCTGAGGAATTATTTCGAGATGTGTATCTCTCTTGCACTCTCGATACTTATGGGAGTTTCGGCATTTTTTGTGAATATTTCACGGTTTTCATGGAACCCAAATAGTATCCCGTTTTTCACCCTGCTCTTTCTTTTCTCACTTCTTCGTATAATGGACAAACAGAGAGTGAGGCAGTATCGCTGGCCCATCTTTGTCGGTATATCGCTTGGCATAGGTATACAGCTCCATACCTTTCTCCTCCTCATTATGCCGACGACAGTGTTTTTTGTTCTGATTTTTCAATTCATTAAAAAGAGAAAAGTAATGAGGGATGCCTTGCTTATTTTTATTTTCGCTCTTATGGTGAATGGTCCGCAAATAGTGAGCGAGATACAAACGGGTGGAAGTAATATGCAAGCTTTCTTCTCTGGTTCTACTGTTCAAACAAAAGCAAAATCAGAAATAGGAAAAAATATTGGTGTCGTACTTTCGTGTCATATCCAGACGAATGCCAATATGCTCTTTTCGATTGAGAATATGGAGGGATGTAGTGATATCTTTTTTTTACAAAAAAATATCAAAAAATATGCTGATACTCCTGGCATTATCACTCATCCTGGACTCTTCGGTATCGTCGTAGGAATGAGTATTTTGTTTTCTCTTTTTGGATACTTCTTGTTTCTTTGGTATTACAGGAGGGAAACAGAAGAATCTCGAAAGAATTTTCTTTGGCTTTGTACTGTATACACAGTTATTTCCCTTCTTTTCTTTATACCGGTTGCTTCACATATGGAACCGAGATATTTTGTTATTCTTTTCTTCGTTCCCTTTGTTCTCTTTGGTCTTTGTTTACAATTTCTTCTTGGACATATGAGAAGCAATACATTGATAGTTTTCTGGTTCATTATTGGAGTATCTATACTCATCAATCTTTGTGTTGTCTGGAAGGTCTTTATGCCGTATTATGATCATACAGCGAGTGATACGGAACAGAGTATTTTGGGTGAAATTGAGCCTATTGCATGGTATATGACGCTCAATGAGGAGAAGAAGGAAGTGCTCCTCACAGGAGGGAGAGTATACTTGAAACGTTTTTTCGATCCTCTAGAATACTTGATGCAGAAAAGAGGTATCAAGCTGACAGAATATGATGACACCGTTTCAGTGCAAAAAGATACATCCAGTATCTTCCACATCGCACCTGCCTCTTCAATGAAAAAAAGAGTGGGGGACACACTTTCGGATCGTATTGTTCTTGATCAGAAACAATTCGGAAAACTTATCATTTCTTCTATAGAATAAGAGTATGCACAATATTTGGTCTTTTCTTACGTCGCGAACGAAGAAGCAAAAAAGAGTGATTGGTATCTTCCTTCTCATTTTCTTTCTTGGTATTTTTCTTCGTACCTATCATTTCCATGATTGGCTGATGATCAGAGAAGATCAATCTCGTGATGCTTCTCTTGTGAGTAGAATAGTGCAGGGAGGGGAAAAATGGCCACTTATAGGACCCTTTATGAGCTATTCGGGAGAGGGGGCACATAGCGAAGAAAATGCTTTTCATATAGGTCCAATATATTATTATTTTCAGATACTATCAGCGAAAGTATTTGGTGATTATCCAGACAAACTAGCTTACCCAGATGTTTTTTTTGGCATACTGACTATACCGCTTCTTTTTTTCTTTCTCCGTAATTATTTTACAAGAAGCATTTCACTAGGAGTAACATCTCTATTTGCGTTTTCAGCGTATTTTGTTCAATATGCCCGTTTTGCTTGGAATACCAATCTTATTCCTTTCTTTGTATTACTTTTTCTTTTCTCTTTACACAGATTACTTGGGAAATCGGAGAAAGACAGATGGGTTCCTGCTCTTGTTTTTGGATTCTCTTTTGGCGTTGGTATACAACTCCACGTGATAACAATGGCCATCTTCTTTATCACTTCTTTTTGTGTAGTATTGTTTTTACTGAAGAATCAGAGTCTGAGATGGAAAGAATGGACACTTATTTTTCTGCTTGTTTGTTTTTTGAATACTGCTCAGATTGTGAGTGAGCTCCAGACAAATTTTAGCAATACAAAAACTCTTTTGATCTCTACATCAAAGAACAATCCTAGAAGCCTAGGTACTTTGGTGAGAAACGATCTTAATTGTCATATGGAGGCGTACGCCTATTTTTTGTCATCATATGGAGGTAATCGTTGCGCGTATAATCTTTTTGATATATCAACGTATCGTATAAATAAGAATCCTCTCGAGAGTGTCGTTTCACTTGTTACTCTCATATTCTCTCTTTTTGGTTCTCTGTTCCTCTTTCGATATGTACGAAATGAAAAGGAAAGAGAGAAAAAGTATTTTCTGTATCTTGTTATCGTATATACCAGCATCGCTTTTTTTGTAATGCTTCCTTTGAGTAGAAGTCATTTGAGTGATTTCAGATATTTTACCTCGACTTTTTTCGTGCCATTTCTTTTTCTTGGTTTCCTTTTGCAGTGTATTACGCGTAGATTTCCGGGTATGATAAGGGGAATATTTATTTTTGGTATTTTTCTCTTCCCTTTGTATTTCTCTCATTATCAAGTGCTCTATGGACAATTTTCATCTCTTCAGTTAAAAAAACAAACCTGCGCTTCTCATTTTACGACTTTAGGAGAGCTCGAACCAGTAGCTTCGTATATAGCTGGAAATACGACTGGGTTCAAGGAGGTGTATGTGCGTGGAGACAAGGATTTACATGTAATATTTTTTCCCATGCAATATCTTCTCGGCAAATATGGTATTCAGGCTATAGAAATGAAGAGCACTCTAGAGGTGCCAGACAAGAGTGTTCCTGCGTATTTAATCAGCTGTAGAGTTGGCTGGAGAAGTCAATATCCGTATCAGAGCATCGATCGTTTCTCTATTTTCCAGATAAACAGCGAGAGATAAAGGTATACATAAAAAGAAGTTATTATAGAAAAAATATGATTTTTAAAGAGAGGTTAATATCATTGAGAAATCTTATTCATTCAAAGAATTTTTTTCTTGTGTCCTTTTTGCTTATTCTTTGTATCGGTATTTTTCTTCGCACCTATCATTTTCATGATTGGCTTCTCTTCGAAAAGGATCAAGTGCGTGATGCTGTTTTTACGGAACAGGTATTGACTGGAGAGAAATCGTGGCCTGTATTCGGTCCGACGATGCGCGCATCGGGAGAAGACAAAGAAACGCTCTTTCATATAGGTCCGGTGTATTATTATTTCCAAATTCTTTCAGCAATGATATTTGGACCAGAAGCGGAGGTAATGGCATATCCAGACCTTCTATTTAGTATACTTTCTCTCCCACTCTTTTTCTTTTTTTTGAGAAAGTATTTTACAGAAAATATTTCTCTTGCACTTATGGGAGTGTATGCTATTTCATTTTTTATTATTAAATATTCTCGTTTCGCCTGGAATCCAAACCTTATTCCATTTTTTAGTCTACTTTTTCTTTTCTCAGCTCACGAGTTTTTGATAAACAAGGAGAAAACGCGGTGGTTCTGGGTAGTTAGTTATGCTATTGCTCTTGGGATAGGTGTGCAACTACATGCCACCACACTCATTCTGTTTTCGGCTGTATTTATTGTAACGACACTCTTTCTTTTTTATAAGAATCGTGGTATCTGGAAAAAGATATTCGTCATTATATTTCTGGCTCTTTGCATCAATGCCCCACAGGTTGTCAGTGAATTTTCTACTGGTTTTACGAATACGCGGATTCTCTTTCATTTTTCTGAAAAGAACGATACCTCAAAAACACTCTCTCATAAGACAACCAGCGCTATTTTAGCAGACACACTGAGCTGTCATCTAGAGAATAATGCCTACATCTTTTTCTCCTTGGGTAATAAGGATTGTAGTTATTCTTTCGTGAAAGTATTAGAAAAAAGTCCGGCTGGTAATCGGTTCCGATCTACAGTATCGTGGATAGGACTTTTAGGAATTTTCTTTTTCTCTTTTCTTGGGTATATATCTTTTTGGTACAAATTCTTTCAAGAAGAAGATAGGAATAAGAAATATTTTCTTGGGTTACTTATTTCCTTCTTTAGTCTCTTTTTTGTCATTATGATTCCTATTGTGGGCGGATCAGAGTTCAAAGAATTTCGATATTTTAGTCCAGTCTTTTTTGTCGCGTTCTTTTTTGTCGGTTTTTTTATTGAATGGTTTGTTTCATCTCGAAAATTGAAATACGCAGTCCTCTTTTTATTGGTAGGTGTCGCTAGTATCGGAAATATACAAGCGCTTGCTGATCAAGTTACCATTCTTTCTTCATATGAAGGAAACAATGGGCATGCTGTTTACTATGGTGAAGTGGAGAATATAGTGAAATATATGCAGGAAATGACAGGCAGTGCGAGGAAAATATACGTGATGAGCGAAAAGATATATACTGGGAATATCTTTCTGCCTGGAGCATACGTAGCCAGGAAGACTGGTTATGAATTGATAAGAACGTTTGAGATAGAGGATGTACCTCTTGGATCACCACTTTTCTTCCTTGCAATCAATCGAGGTGAAAATGAATTAATAATAAGAGGTTTACCTGTGAAAAGTGTCAAAAACTTCGGGAAGATGAGAGTATATCAGTTAGAGTACTGATCTCTTTGAATGAAAAGATTATGAAATTATTACGTCTCAGAAAAATACAAACAGTACCGAAATATGTCTGGATTTTACTCCTGATTTTTTGTGTAGGATTTGCTTTTCGTACCTACGAGTTTCATGATTTTCTTCGATTCAATGCAGATCAGTCACGTGATGCAGGTATTGTGAGTAGCCTCATTGATGGAGAGGGAGATATTCCGCTTCTCGGACCGAAAGCTGGAGGAACAACCTTTCGGGTCGGGCCAGCGTTTTATTATTTTCAGATTATTTCTGCGAAAGTATTCGGAAATGCTCCTGATAAAATGGCTTATCCTGATCTTTTCTTCTCACTCCTCACTATCGTGCTTCTTTTTTTCTTTCTTCGTCAGTATTTTGATATGAAGAAATCGCTCCTGCTTATCGCTCTTCTAGCTGTTTCCTTTTATGCTGTCAAATATGGTCGTTTCGCTTGGAATCCCAATTCACTGCCATTCTGGACACTGCTCTTTCTCTTCGGATTGTATAAAATGATGACCGCAAGGGAGACGGCGTGGAAATGGTGGACTTTTGTCACGGGTCTTGCACTCGGCATCGGTATACAACTTCACTCGCTTTCACTCATTCTTTTTCCTCTTCTCGCATTCTGTGTTTTCGGCTTCTTGATATACCAGAAGAGGGAGTATTTGTGGAAGAAAACTCTGCTTATCCTTGCACTTATTCTTTTCCTGAACATACCTGTCCTGATTAGTGAATGGCAGACAGGAGGAGTAAATGCCAAGGCCTTCATTGAGAGCATCGGCATGAAAGAGAAAAAAGGGAGTGGATTTGTTGCTAATATTGAAAAAAATATTGTATGTTTCTCACAGAGTAGTACCTACATACTTTCTGGATATGATAGTTCTGATACCTGCGAACGGAAAAGTGTGATGCATGGTCTCAATATCCAAGCCTTTTTGTGCGGTTTTATTCTTTTCTTTGGTGGTTTACTTTTGGCAATACGTGCCTTGAGAAAAGAGAAAAGGTATGAGAGAAGAGTTTTTCTCGGACTTATGATTCTCTTTGTGAGCATACTCTTCTTTCTGCTTGTGCCTCTTGCCAATGAAATATCGATGCGTTTTTTTCTTATCTCACTTTTTATTCCGTTTGTTTTCCTCGGACTGTGGTTTGATTTTTTCGAAGAGATATTCCCGCGTACGAATATAATATTTCTTTTTGGTATCACTATTGTTCTTGTCTGTATGAATATATTCTTTGTTCTTGCTTCATTTAAGGAATATCATTCGTATCTGACAAATTCTTCCGCAGGAATGGATAATGTTCTGCTGAAGGAAGTGGAAGACTCTGCATCGTTTATCGTGAGTGAGAGTAGGGGTGCGAAAAAAGTGGTGCTGACAGGGGACAAAAAATATATTTTCAAGGCGATGAAATCGATGGAATATTTCACGAAACGATCAGGCATACAAATTATCGAGAAGAATAAGAAAACCGATCCATCACTTCCTGTATTCCTCGTAGAGAATACGAAAAACAAAGAGAAGGTTTTAGCGAGTGAGAAAAATATTGCTCAGTATCTGTCTTTTGGTAGATTTACTCTTTTTTCTTTGAAACTATAACGTATGCCGATACATACTTTTGCAAGGGGAATAATAGAAGGAATAAGAAGGGTACCACCGTACTTGTTCATTTTAGGTGCGATTCTCGTTTTGGGAATATTTCTTCGAACGTATGAATTCCGTGACTGGATGGCTTTCAATCCTGATCAAGCACGTGATGCTCAGATTATGGAAGATGTCCTCTCAGGCAAAAGAGAAATGCCTCTCCTTGGACCACAGTCTGGCAATACGAAATTTTCTCTCGGACCAATTTTTTATTATTTTGGTATTATATCTGGGAAAATTTTTGGAGCACTCCCGGAAGTGTTTGCGTATCCAGATGTGCTCTTTTCAATCCTTTCGTTACCACTCTTTTTCTTTTTTCTACGAAAATATTTCAGCCTCCGAATATCGCTTCTACTCGTAC
>Ga0210042_1000572_pt1 | contig 33073 bp, 22 predicted proteins | sample CryGeymeta201518_FD_183982 | JGI IMG/M metagenome (GOLD analysis project Ga0210042, IMG submission 183982) | Groundwater microbial communities from Crystal Geyser aquifers in Utah, USA - Crystal Geyser metaG 2015-18 (SPAdes) (version 2) | ecosystem: Environmental > Aquatic > Deep subsurface >... | reverse complement strand
GGGCAGGTTGAAACGGTGGCGGCACATGGCCAGCACTTTGGGGTTGAGCTCGATGGCGGTGGTTTTCATGTGCAGTTCTTTGGCGCAGAACTTGGTCAGCGAGCCCGCGCCCAAGCCCAGTTGCATGGCACGCCGGTCTTTGACGCTGTCGGGCTCCACAAACAGCAGCCAGGCCATCATGCGCTCCACGTATTCATGCACCAGACCGATCGGGTCATCTAAATACACGGAGCCTTGAATCCATTCAGTACCCAGGTGCAGGTGGCGCACCGGGCCGTCATCAGAGAAATTAACGTCGGGGAATTTGGAGAGTAGTTTTTTCACAGTGACCGGATTATCCGAGATTGTCGATTGGGGTTTGAGTTGATGGCGAACAGGTTTGTGAGGCAGTACGCAAGGCTGTGAGGCGTTCATAGCAGAGCTATGGACACCGAACAGACGCACAAAATGACCGCAAAGCTGCCGCCAGCGCTCAAACAGGTGCGAAGCACCGCCCAATGGACAATTTCGGATTAACCCTGCTGGCGCGCCTGGCGCTGGTGCGCCACCAGAAGGCATTGGTCTTGCACCACCTGCAAACCGGCTGCACGCGCCTTGGCCACGGCCTCATCATGACGCACACCCAGTTGCAACCATAGGGCGGGCAGCTTCAGGGCAATGGCCTCGTCAACGATGGGGGGCACATCCAAGCTGTTGCGAAACACATCCACCAGGTCAATCGTCTGGTGACCTGCCGCCTCAGTGAGAGACGCGTACACCACCTCGCCCAAAATACGCTCGCCGCTGGCCGCCACCACCGGGTTCACCGGCACGATACGCCACCCCTGCGCTTGCATGTAACTGGCCACGTGGTAGCTGTCGCGGTGCGGCTTGGGTGACAAGCCTACTACCGCCACGGTGCGGCAGGTGGCCAGGATGTGTGAGGCAGCCAGCGAGTCGCCAGCGTTGCTTTTGTTAGAAATCATGAATTAAGTTCCAGTGCGCATTAAATGAACGAATCAACGCAACGCACTAATTTGTTTAATGAATTTTATGCCTCTAGCCCATACAGAATAAGCGCCATAAGCTACATGATCCATAGCAGTCACTTCCTGCTTGGCGCTTGCTAAACGCCAGTTTGGATGCGACCGAGTGCATGCAACGCGCAAATTCAGCAGGTAGCGATTCATTTGCAGGGCTTCGTCTGCACCTTCCTAGGAGGCTGTCGGACTTGCGGTACATGGGCTGCAATCCGACCGCAGCGGTCCATTTTTTTCCGTCCTTTTTGCCCATATAGCTACGGCTATGAGCCTGCAAATCCGGCAAACACTGTCCTCGCTGGGGTCGAATTTGGCTACGCCGCTTTTCGAGAACGCTTCGATGCCGAAAGTCCGACAGCCTCCTAGCGGCCGGGCAGGTGAATTGACCACCTGGGTCAACACACCATTGACGCTACTTATACTACAACGCTGTTGCACGCCTGTTATGAACACCCACCTCACGCACCGCCTACCCAGCCCGCAAGGCGTCGCCCTGGCCATCATGCAGGCCTGCCAGCGTGACGACACCGCTTTGTCCGACATTGCGCGCTTAGTCCAAGCCGACCCGGCACTGACCGGGCGGCTGCTGCAGCTGGCCAACGCTGCCGCACTGGGCGCGCGCCCGGTGGTTTCTGCCCAAGAAGCGGTCAGCCGCATGGGTTTGCAAACGGTGCAAAACCTGGCGCTTGGCTTTTCTTTGATTGACCAGCATGGCACTGGCGACTGCGCGGGCTTTGACTACCCCCTGTTCTGGAGCCAAAGCCTGTTGATGGCCGTGGCCACCCGTGACATCGGCAACGCGGTGCGCCTGGGGGCACCTGACGAGTTGTTTTCTTTTGGCCTGTTGGCGCGTGTTGGCTGCCTGGCGCTAGCCACCGTCTACCCCGAGCCCTACACCGCCATTTTGAAAGAAGCCCTGGCACCTGAGTTGTTGCTACAACATGAGCGTGCAGCGCTGGCCACCGACCACCTTGCAATGGCATGCGATCTGCACACGCAGTGGGGCATGCCAGCGGCTTTTTCTGAAGCGGCGCGGCTTCACGAAGCACCTGAACAAGCCCGCCTGGATGCCAACAGCAGACCAGCCAAAATGGCACAAGTGCTGCACCTGGCTTGGCAGTTCACCAATTTCATTGTCAAGCCAGAGCGTGAATCAGCTCAACAAATTGCCAAGATCAGCAAACTGACTGAACAACTTGGCTTCACACCCACTGACTTTGACCAGCTTGCCGACGCCATCATTGCGGCTTGGCATGCGTTGGCGAAGCAGTTCAAGATTCAGGTGCAGCCGACTGCACCCTATTCGGGCAGGGTGCAAGAGCTTGGTGCTGAATCCCTAAAACACAACGCACAAGCAGCAGCGGCGGCGGCACCTGCAACAGACAGCCAGCTGCGGGTCATGGTGGTCGACGACGACCCGGTGATGCAACAACTGCTGCAAACCTGGCTTGCCACAGAGCCCCACATTGCAATCGCCACGGCCAACAACGGCATGGCCGCCCTGACGCTGGCCACCACCTTCAGGCCCCACATCATCCTCACCGACTGGAACATGCCGGTGATGGATGGCTGTGCGTTTTGCAAAGCCCTGCGCGCCAGTGCCTGGGGGCAAAACATTTACATCCTGATGCTCACTGGCAACACCTCAGACACCGAAATCACTGAGGCTTTTGCTGCTGGCATTGACGCTTTTTTACCCAAACCCACCACACCCAGCAGTCTGCATGCGCGCATGCATGCCGCGCAGCGCTTTGTGCAGCTGCGTAAATCCTGGGAGCAAAACAGCGAACACCTCACCCACGCCAGCAACGACCTGGCCATTGCCAACCGGCGTCTGGAATACGCCGCCCGCACCGACCCCTTGACCGAATTGTCTAACCGCCGCGCAGGACTAATGGCGCTAACCCAGGCCTGGGCCGCCGCAGTGCGCAGACAGCAAGCCATGAGCGTCATCAGCCTGGACATTGACTTTTTCAAACGGGTTAACGACCAACATGGCCACGACGGTGGCGACCGGGTGCTGGAGCAGGTGAGTCAAATTTTGCGCGCCAACGCCCGCGGCGAAGACACCGTGTGCCGCTGGGGCGGTGAAGAATTTTTGTTGATTTGCCCCAACATGCCCCAGCACGAGGCCTTGCTAGCCGCAGAACGCCTGCGCAAAGCCATTGCAGACACCCCTGTTGAACTGGGTAAGCAGACACTGACTGTGACGGTCAGCGTGGGCTTGGCAAGCTGGCGCGCCGACATGACAAACTATGAACAGCTCTTGACCGAGGCCGACAAAGCGCTCTACAACGCCAAGACTGCGGGGCGCAACCGTTTGGCGCAATCCACTGACACATAAGACAAGTTCTCCCTGCTAGGTAACAAAACAAACATTAGTCCACTTTTATGAAAGCTTCTATGAAACTCAATCAAAAACTACCCACTGCCTTTGGTGCTGTTTTGTTGTTGATGCTGTTCGCCGCACTGTTTGGCATTTACAGCCTGAACCAGTCCGTAACTGTGTACGACACCCAGGTGGCCGGCAATGTGGCAAATGAGCGCGCCATCGCAGAAATTGGCTCCAAGTTCAAAACCCAGGTTCAAGAGTGGAAAGACGTGTTACTGCGGGGCGCCAACCCAGCGCTGTTAAGCAAGTACTGGCAAGCCTTTACCGCCTTGGAAAGCGATATTGACCAAGAGTCTGCCAAGCTTGCCGCCCGTTTGCCCGAAAGTGAAAGTAAAAAACTCGTCAGCCAGTTCGCACAAGCGCACCAGCAAATGGGCCTGGCGTACCGCAAGGGCCTGGAAGCTTTTAAAGCTGCCAACTTTGACCCCAGCGCTGGCGATCTGGCTGTGAAAGGCATAGACCGGGAACCCAGCAAACTGCTTGAAACCGCAAGCCTGCGCATTCGTGAAGTCAGCGCTGCGGAGTCCGTTCAGGCTGCTACCGGGGCGGTTCGTGCCACCAGCATCAGCCTGGGGCTGATGCTGGTGATGGCCGGGGTGGGTGTGGGGGTGGGTCTGTTGATCAGCCGTCAAGTGATACGCCAGCTGGGGGGTGAACCGCAAACCGCCGTAGACCTGACCCAACGCGTGGCCAGCGGCAACCTCAGCCAGCCCATTAACCTGGCAGACGGCGACAACACCAGCTTAATAGCCCAGCTTGACTCTATGCAAAACAGTCTGGCCCAAGTGGTGAGCAACGTACGCCGCGGCGCCGAAGCCCTTGAAAACGCCAGTGCTGAAATTGCTGCGGGCAACAATGACCTGAGCAACCGCACTCAAACCCAAGCCATTTCGCTCGAAAAATCAGCCTCGGCCATGGGCGTGCTGGCCTCGGCCGTACAAATAAACGCCGACAACGCCAACCAAGCCAATCTGCTCGCCAGCGATGCCTCTCAAATAGCAGTGCGCGGTGGTCAGGTGGTGGGCGAGGTGGTTAGCACCATGCAGGGCATCAACGCGGCCTCGCGCCAAATATCAGACATCATTGGCGTGATTGACGGCATTGCCTTCCAGACCAACATCCTGGCCTTGAATGCCGCCGTAGAAGCCGCCCGTGCAGGCGAACAGGGGCGTGGCTTTGCTGTGGTGGCCTCAGAGGTGCGATCTTTGGCCGGGCGCAGTGCTGAAGCAGCCAAGCAAATCAAAACCCTGATCGACACCAGCGTGGCTCGGGTTGAACAGGGCACAGCCCAGGTAGACCGTGCCGGCAAAACCATGAACGAAGTGGTGGATGCCATCCAACATGTGACCGATATGGCCAGCCAAATTGCCAGCGAGAGCCAAGAGCAGGCTACCACCGTAGGGCAAATTGGCCACATCGTGACCGAGATGAGCCACACCACTCAACAAAACGCTGCGCTGGTAGAAGAAATGGCGGCAGCAGCCGACAGCCTGACAGCACAAGCCCAAGAACTGGTGCACACCGTGGCGGTGTTCACACTAAACGAAGCCGCCACACACGCATGGGCAACGCACACCAGCAGTGCCCCCATGCCCACCACGGCACCCAGCCTGCCCGCTGCCCGGCTTCAACACTTAACGCACAACCCACAGTAACAGCGCCCTAGACGCTTGGTCAACCTGTGCCAACACCCTCCAAACAAGCCACAGAAGGCACAGCAGTGTGCACACTGCTGAAGCTGGCCTGCGCCAACCCACATCACGCGCTTGAACAAACCACCCCCATGCGCCATTTGATGAGCCCTGCGTTAACCCTGCAAAGCTACGTAGCCCTGTTGCGCATCTGGCAGCGTGTGTGGTCTGCGCTTGAATTGGCCTTGCACGCCAACCTGCCGCAGCAAGTGCCACCCCACCACCTACCACCCGCCAGAGCAGGCCTAATCAACCTGGACCTGGCAAACATCGGTGCAGCAGGGCCCAGCCCAAAAGCACTTGCGGTTTTGGCCAGTGCGCCCTGTCGTTTTGATGCACAAGGCGCACGCTGGTACGGCCTGGCCTATTTGGCACAAGGCGCCATGCTGGGCGGTGCCGTCATTGCCAGTCAGTTGCAGCGGCACTTGGGCTTGCGCCCTGCACAAGGTGCCGCTTTTTTCAGTGGCAACGCCAGCCACGGCCCATCCACCGCGGCCACTTGGCGGCAATGGCAACAGTGGCTGGATGCGCAAGACTTCAGCGCTGCCGACACCGCGCTGCTTATTTCTGCCGCCATTGATGGTTTTAACAATATCACCCAGGTATTTGAAACCTGTGAACCCTTGCTAGATCAGGCTGCAACATGACCAAGCTACCCACATCCACCTCTGCGGCCGACCTGAGCCATTGCGCGCAGGAAGCCATTCACAAACTCGGCATCATCCAGTCTTATGGTGTCCTGTTGGTGTGCGACCTTGCCAGCGGCAAGTTGCTCCAGCACAGCGCCAATGCGGCTCAGTGCTTGGGCATCCATCCCAGCCTATTCGTTCAACAAACCCTGCCACACCTCCTGGGCGTCTCTGACGAGCAATGGCAAAACTGGTGCGCCCAGGCCAGTACCGATGCCGCCGTATTGGTTGCCACCTTGAGTCAAGAGCCTAGCCGACCCGCGCTGGAAGTACTGCTCCACCGCGTGGTGCTAACCGCCACCACCCAAATCGTTTGCGAACTGATTCCAACTGGCGAACCCTTTGCCGATGGCCGCCACGACGTTGTAATTTTGGGTGAGTTGGCCCGGCAGATTCGGCAACTGCATGGCTTTGAATCGGTTGACGACTTTGCCACTGGCACGGTGCAAGCCATGCAAGTCTTTTTGGGTTATGACCGGGTCATGCTCTACCGCTTTGAAGCCGACTGGAGTGGCCTGATACTGGCTGAGGCAACGGCCAGCGGTGTGGAACAACATTTCATGGGTCTGCGTTTTCCGGCCTCAGACATTCCGGCGCAAGCGCGAGACCTCTACACCCGCAACCTGTTGCGCATCATTGCCGATGTACAAGCGCCGCCGAGCGCTATGCTGTCATTGCCCCATGCTGCGGATGCCGTGTTGGACCAAAGCCACTGCCTGCTGCGCCAGCCCTCATCCATGCACTTAACCTATTTGGGCAACATGGGTGTACGCGCCACCCTGATCATCAGTCTGATGTACCAAGGCAAACTTTGGGGCATGTTGGCCTGCCACCATCACCAGCCCCGCATGCCGCCTGACCACCATCGCCACACGGCCAGGATCGCCTGCGAATTGATTGCCGACAGTTTGGCTTCAAAGCTTGAGGAGCTGTTGCACCGGCAAGCGCTGGAACACCAGCACAATGTGGATGTGGTGCTGGTGCAACTGCGTGAAGATTTGCGTGCCATCACCTCGACCGAGCTGTCATGGACTAAAAGTGTGGCAGCCTTGACCGAGCTGCTGGGCCCCTGCCAAATCATGGGTCGGCTCAATGGTGAAAACCAAGGGCAAGCATTGCTTTCAGAACCTGCGCTGAAAGATTTGCTGCTCAGGCTCCAGGCTACCCAACCGGGGCAGGCGCTTGCTACCGACCATGTAACAGCATGGGGCTGGTCAGCACAAGATTTTTTAAGCCGGGAGCCTATGGCAGGCTTATTGGCCGTTTCCCCCGCCGGAGACGCCGACACCTACATTGTGGTATTGCGCGAACCTTGGGTTCACAGCGTGCTTTGGGGCGGCCAACCTGACCAGCACGAGCCACAAACTTTGCCAGATGGTCAAGTGGTGTGGGGGCCACGGCGCTCATTTGCAAGCTGGCAGCAAGACATCAAAGACCATAGCCAACCCTGGCTAGCGCACGAGATGAGCGCCCTGGCTCAAACCACCATTTTGGTCAAGCGTGTTCACACCCAGGCGCTGCTGTCAGCTAGCAGGGAGCGCTTGCAGTTGCTGGGCGCCAGCATGGACTTGTTACAAGACTTTGTGCTGATGACCGAAGCCGAACCGCGACCGGGTGAAACCTTCAGGCGCATCGTTTACGCCAACCCGGCACTGTGCGCGTACAGCGGCTATTCAGCGCAAGAATTGCTCGGGCAATCTCCCAGTTTGTTTCAAGGCCCAGGCACTGACAAAGCGCTCATTGAAACCATGAGAAAACAGCTCAAAGCTTGGCACTCCGTGCACGAAACGCTGATCAACTACAAAAAAGATGGCACACCGTATTGGATTGACATGAAGATCATGCCCATTGCCAACGCATCGGGCTGGTACACCCACTGGATCAGTGTGCAACGCAACATCACAGCAACGGTTGAATTACAAGCCCGATTACAAAGCGAAAAAGACCGGCTTGACAATGTGATGTCGGCAACCGGTGCTGGCACCTGGGTGCTGGACTGCCTAACTGGCATTTACCAAATGGATGCGCAGTCTGCGGCTTTTTTTGGGCTAAGTCCGCACGAGGCTGAAAGCGTCGATGTGCCACGCCTGCGCGCGCGGGTGCATCCACAAGATTTGGCAGAGGTGATCCGCTCCAGCGAGGCTCACCTGCGCGGCGAGGCTGCCTTTCATGACGCCCGTTTTCGTATTCAGGATGCGCGGGGCCAGTGGATTTGGCTGCGGGTGCGTGGCCGAGTCATTGCGCGTGACGCCAACGGCACGGCGCTGCAGATGATTGGCACTTACACCGATGTCACCGAATACGTGCAAACCGCCCATGCCGCCGAGCAATACCGCCTGGACCTTGAAAGCACCGTGGCCGCCTTGCCAGATGCGCTGCTGACCTTTGACGACACCGGGCGCATTTTGCTGGCGCGTGCGCCAGGTGACCTTTTGTTTGGTAAGCCTGTGGCAGAGCTCAAGAACAGCAACTTGTTTGAACTGCTGGAACCTGCAGCATGCGCCACACTGAAAAACGCAATGAACCTGGCCCTCAACGGTGATGCAGTAAACAGCATTGAGTTCTGTATTTGCATTGCCGCTGTGCAGCACCACTTTGAATGCGCCATGGCGCACAAAAAATCAGTGGATAGCGAGTCTGCGTCAGTCAGCTATGTGCTCACCGTGCGTGACGTGTCACAACGCAAGGCCGACGAAGCCAAAATTGAACAGCTGATTTATTTTGACCCCCTCACCGGCCTGCACAACCGCAGGGCGCTGTTTGACAAGCTGGCACAGGTGCACCGGCGTTGCCAGCAGCAGAGCCAAACCTATGCGGTGCTGTTTATCGACCTGGATCATTTCAAAGACCTCAATGACACCCGGGGTCACCAAGCTGGCGACGCGCTGCTGCGTTTGGTGGCGCAACGACTTCAGGCGGAGCTGGGTGGCGAAGACATCCTGAGCCGCGTTGGCAGCGACGAGTTTGTGGTGGTCATTTCCAACTTAGTGGCAGGCCCAGATGCCGCGCTGCTGGCCTACAACCTGGCTGAGCGCTTGCGGCAGGCACTGGCGAAACCCTTTGCTATGGAAGGCATGGCGTATCAACTCACCTGCAGCGTGGGTGTTGCCATGGGGGATGCGGCAGAGCAGGATGTCAACGAGGTGATCAAGCGCGCGGATATTGCCACCTTGCAAGCCAAAACCACTGGACGCAACAAAAGCCAATTTTTTGACCAAACCATCCAGCAAGCGCTGCAAGAACAAACAGCACTGGAACAAGACCTGCGTCAGGCCGTCAACAACAATGAACTGCGTCTGTACTATCAGCCCATCGTCAACCGCGCTCATGAGGTCGTTGGCCACGAGGCGCTGGTTCGCTGGCAACACCCCACCCGTGGGCTGGTGCCGCCGGTGGCGTTCATACCCGTGGCAGAGCAAAGCGACCTGATTCTGGCCATTGGGCAATGGGTGTTGCAGACCGCCTGCGAACAACTCGCCGCGTGGGCCTGCGACCCTGTGCGCTCGCAATGGGTGTTGGCGGTGAATGTGAGCGCCACCCAAATTCAACAAGCTGATTTTGTGCAAGGTGTTCAGCAGACCCTGGCGCGCACCCAGGCGGCGCCTGATCGGCTCAAACTGGAATTGACCGAGAGCCTGCTCAATGCAGACCTGGATGCAACCATTCTGAAAATGCAGCAGCTGCGCGCCATTGGCATCCGTTTTGCACTCGATGACTTTGGCACCGGCTATTCGTCCATGTCGTACATCAAGCGCTTGCCACTGAACCAGCTCAAGATTGACCGCAGCTTTGTGATGGATTTGCCAGACGATCAGGATGCGGGTGCCATTGCCACCATGATCATTCAAATGGCCAGTACCTTGCACATGGAAGTGGTTGCAGAAGGGGTAGAGACACAGGCTCAGGCCCAATACCTTGAAAATTTAGGCTGCCAATTTTTTCAAGGGTATTTGTTTGGCAAACCAGTTCCTTTGCAAGATTAACCAAAACCAACATTTGCCATGCGTACCAATTTACCTATCACCAACACCGAAATTATTCTGAGTGAGCAATTTGCCATTGTGTCGACCACCGATTTGCAGGGCAACATCATCTTTGCCAACCCATACTTCATAGAAATCAGTGGCTTTTCAGTGGATGAACTCATCGGTGCACCGCAAAATATTTTGCGTCATCCTGACATGCCGGTCGAAGCTTATGCTGATTTGTGGGCCACCATAAAAGCCGGAGTTCCATGGACGGGCATGGTCAAAAACCGCACTAAAGCTGGTGATTTTTATTGGGTGCTCGCCAATATCACACCTGTCTATGAAGAGGGCAAGCCGGTAGGCTTCATGTCGGTGCGAACCAAGCCGACGCGTGACCAAGTGAACCAGGCACAGCAAGCCTACAAAGAAATCAAGGACGGCAATCCACACAAACTGCGAATTGCAAACGGACAGATTCTGCGACCCAGCTGGCTTGGCAAGCTAAAGCGCATTGGACTGCGCACCAGGCTTCAAATGGCGCTAGGGTGGGTGGTATTGGTGCTGTTGGTACTCGGCTTGGAATTGATGATGTCTGAGCCTTTATCGCAAAACAATAGCTGGTTGATGGCTTTGGTATTCTCTGGCGCAGTGGTTGCTTTTTGGTCTTACGGATTGGTTCATAACAAGGTGCTCAAACCATTGGCAACATTGACAAACTTTTCGCGTGTTCTAGCTGGTGGGGATTTGACCCAACAGCTTGCACCAGCCGACCAGAGTGAGATTGGCCAACTACAAAACGCGGTGCGTCAGACCAACGTCAACTTGCGCAGCATCCTGAACGACGTACGCAGCAATTTTGAGGCGATTCGCCTGGCCACCCATGAAATCGCCTCTGGCAACCTGGATTTATCCAACCGAACCGAGACACAAGCCTCCAACCTTGAAGAAACAGCCGCCAGCATGGAGCAGATTACAGGCATGATGCAACAAAGCGCCAGCAACGCGAATCAAGCCAACACTCTGGGAGACCAGGCTGCAGAGGCTGCCAACAACAGTGGCATCATTGTGCGCAATGCCGTTGCAACCATGAGCGACATTCACACCTCATCACGCAAGATTGTTGACATCATCGGCCTGATTGACGGCATTGCCTTCCAAACTAACATTTTGGCATTGAATGCGGCTGTGGAAGCAGCACGCGCAGGCGAACAGGGTAGAGGCTTTGCTGTGGTAGCCAGTGAGGTGCGATCATTGGCTGGGCGCAGTGCCGCTGCTGCCAAAGAAATCAAAACCCTGATTGACAGCTCTTTGCTGCAGATTGAAACAGGGGTTACCTTGACCACCCAAGCGGGCAGCACCATGCAAGAGGTGATCGATGCAACCAGCCGCGTAAGTACCATCATGTCCGAAATTACCAACGCTACGCGCGAACAAAGCCAAGGCATTTCACAGGTAAATCAAGCAGTGGCACAGCTTGACAGCGTGACGCAACAAAATGCAGCCCTTGTGGAAGAAGCTGCAGCGGCCGCAGGCAATCTTTCTGAGCAAACCGAACGTTTGACCAACGCATTGGCGGTGTTCAAAGTCTGAGATATGTATCTTGGCAAGCGCAGCCACGCAAAAAATTTGTCAGCTTGGGCAAGGCATCAAGTGCGTTGCACGTGGTGGCTTGCGCCAGGTCTTCCAGGCTAATGCCGCGCAGCGCCGCCAACTCTGCGGCAATGCGAGGCAACTCGGCGGGTGAATTGATGCCCTGCACCTCGCCGGCTGCACGCTGCGCTGCGGTTTTGTAAAGCCAATGCGGCGGCATGTCGGGCGCATCGGTTTCCAGCACAATGGCCTCCAGCGGCAAGGTGGCGGCCAGGCGGCGCAGTTGCAGAGCACGCTCAAACGTCAAAGCCCCGCCAAAGCCGAGCTTCAAGCCCATCGCCATAAACGCTTGCGCCTGTTGAACACTGCCGTTGAAGGCGTGGGCAATGCCTTGCCACGCCCCGGTTTGGCCGCCAACCGCGCGCAGGCCTTGAAGCACCTGGTCAACCGAGCGGCGCACATGCAGCACCACTGGCAAGACGTGTTTTCGGGCAAGCTTGAGCTGTGTCAGGTAAAAATGCTGCTGGCGCGCGCGCAAGGGGCTCACGCACAGCTCGGGCACAAAAAAATCCAGCCCGATTTCACCCACCGCCACCAGCCGCGGGTCGTGCCGATGCTGCGTCAGCGCCGCGTCTAGTCGCGCCAGGTCATCGTCCCCGGCCCGCCCCACATACAGCGGGTGAATGCCCAGGCAATAGCTGTCGTCATGGCAATGCGCCAGCTGACGCACCGCTTCAAAATTGGCGACTTCGACTGCAGGGTAAACGCATTTCACTACGCTTTTTATAGCTGCTTGCGCCCTAAAATCAAGGGCTAGAGCACTAAATTCTTGTGCATCCAGATGGCAATGGGTGTCGATCCAGCGCACGCGCTGCATGTGCGTCGGGCTTTACTTTTTGCGCTGTACAAACAGGTTTTTGGTTTTGTCTTCGGGGTAGGCAAAGGTCACCAAGCCGTTTTTGACCATGCCCATCACCAGCATGTTGGCGCTTACCGCGTCCTTGTCGTCTTTGGTGAAGGGCTTTTGGTGCGTAGCGGTGACACCGTAGTAAACCTTTTGCATGTTTTCCAGCGCATGCTTGATGCCCGGGCCAGAGAAGTCGCCGTTGCGAATGCCCAGTAGCGCATAGGTCAGGATGTAGACCGTGTCATAGGCTTGCGCCGCCGCCATGGGCACGCTGATTTTGCGCACGTTGTATTTGCGGCCATAAGCACTCAAAAATGCGCGGCGGCGTTCGTTGCTGGGCTCGGCAATGAACGTTTGCGCCATCAGTGCGCCTTCGGCGGCATCTTTGGCTCCATCGATGAAGAACGGAAAGGACAGAGGCCAGGCCCCGACTTGCGTCACCTTCCAGCCGAGCGCTTTGCGCCCCAATGCAATCACTGCATTTTCCTGTCCCACTGTGAAGCTAAAAATCACATTGGCACCGGCCTCCTGCGCCGCTTTCAGTTCGGCTTGCAGGTCTTTCACACCAAGGTCAAAACGAGCCACGTAAACCGGCTTCAGATTCTTGCTGGCCAACGCCTTCAGGGCATCTTGCAACCCAGCTTCGCCATAGCCAGTTTTGTCAGCAAACATGGCCACTTTCGTCCAGCCACGCGCCACGATGTCATCCACCACAAACGGGGCCTGGATGGCATCACGCGCCGAGGTGCGAAAAATATAGCTCTCTGCGGACGGGTATTTGCTGGTAATAGGCGTGCCCGTGGCACAGGGCACGATCAGCGGGGTTTTGGAGTTTTGAAACACTTCCAGCGATTTCATGGCCACACCGGTGTTGCAGAAGCCCACCGTAGCCACCACTTTTTCCTTGATCAGCTCTTGCGAACGTGCCAAGCCCACCTCATTCACACCGGTGTCGTCCTTGATCACCAGTTCCAGCGGCCGCCCCAAATATCCCCCAGCTGAGTTAATCTCATCGACTGCCAGTTTGGCTCCATTGAGCATGGGCACACCAAAGTCGCCAGACGGTCCGGTCAAAGGCCCGATCCAGCCAATGCGCACCGTGTTGGGTACCTGGCCACTGGCTGCACCCGCAGCCAACAGCACACTTAACAGACAGACCCAACGTTTCCATTCAAACCGGTTCATAGTTTTTTTCCGATCAAGATCAAGAGTTTCAACTCAAACGCTCCATTGGTGCATGGATTGTTTAAGATCAAGCATAGCGCCAAGCCATTGCAGGGGTAACCCCAACAAACCCTTGATTTGGGTAGCTGGCTTGCAGCTTGTCAGCCTTTCGACAGCATTGCTACAGTGTCGTTAACCACGGGTAACCAATGATAACCTGACGCTCCACCCTGACCAGTCCCATGTTCGTTGCCGCCAAACTTCTCGCCTTTTTGACCCAGCCCCTGGCCTGGGTCGCGTTGCTGCTGCTGACCGCCTTGACCTGCCTGCACAAGTGGCCTGCATGGAGCCGACGTTTGGGTTGGAGTGCGCTGATCTTGCTGCTGACGCTGGGCTGGGAGCCCTTGCCAGACACATTGTTGCGACGGCTTGAAGCCCAGTACCCGGCCTTGAATGCACAGACCAACTTGACACCCTACGCAGGCGTGGTGGTGCTGGGCGGGGCGCTGGAGTCGGCTTACGTCTGGACCACCCCGGGGCAAAGTGCGCTCAATGACGCGGCCGAACGCATGACCGAGGTGTTGCCGCTGCTGCGCCAGCAGCCCGGCCTGCGGGTGCTGTTCACCGGGGGTGAAGGTGAACTGCTGGGCGGTGACCTGCCAGAGGCAGAACGTGCCCGGCGTTTTTTCATGACGCAGGGCGTTAAGCCAGGCCAATTGCTGCTGGAATCTGCCTCACGCACCACGTTTGAAAACGCGGTGCTGAGCAAAACCGTGGTCGGCGTGGATGCCACCCGGCCCTGGCTGTTGGTAACCTCGGCCTGGCACATGCCGCGTGCCATGGCCAGCTTTCAAAAGGCAGGCTGGCACGTGACTGCATACCCGGTGGATTTTCGTGCTGGCAAGCACACCCCCTGGTCACAGTACAACCTGGACGGCGGTGTCAAAAAATGGAAAACTGCGTTGCATGAGTATGTGGGGCTACTGGCCTACCGTCTCAGCGGTCGGGTTTGAACCGGCCATGGCCAGCACCTTGTCGATGCGTCTACCGTCCAGGTCAACTACCTCAAAACACCAAGCTTCACAATGGATTTTTTCGCCGGTGGTGGGCAGGTGGCCGCTAACAGCCATCAGCAGACCGGCCAGGGTGTTGTAACGACCGCGATCTTCTTGCGGCAGGTCGTCCATGCCCAGCCGCGCTTTGAGTTCGCTCACCGGCATCATGCCGTCGAGCAACCAGCTGCCATCGTCGCGCTGCACCGCCCAAGCTTCGGTCTTGGCGCTGGGTTGGAGCTCACCGGTAATGGCTTCCAGCAGGTCATGCGGGGTCAACAGCCCTTGCACCACGCCGTATTCATCCACCACCAACACCAGGCGGCCAACCTTGGCCCGAAACTGCTCCAACAAGGCCATGCCGCTCAATGTTTCGGGCACAAACACCGCCGCAGTTGCAAAGCCTTCCAGACTGCCAACCGCCTCAACGCCCAGCTCCAGCATGTGGGCCACGCTGATCTTGCCCACCACATCGTCCAACGAGCCACGACACACCGGATACCATGAATGAGCCTGCTGCGCACCGTCAGAACCTACCTTTTGCAAGGCTTGCGCCACAGTGGCCGAGGCATCGAGCCAGTCCACCTCGGCGCGCGGCACCATCAGCGAGGTTAACGGCCGGTCATCCAGGCCAAACACGTTTTGCACCATTTGGTGCTCATGCGCTTCAATCACCCCCGCATCCACACCTTCTTCCAGGCTGGCGGAGATTTCTTCTTCGGTCATGGTGCGAGAGACATTGGTGTCGATGCGCAACAGTTTCAACATGGCAGCCGTGGTACCCGAGAGCAGTTTGACAAACGGCCCGGCGGCCTTGGCCAGCCAGACCATGGGCCGCGCCACCAAACGCGATACCGCCTCCGGGTACAGCTGGCCGATGCGCTTGGGCACCAGTTCACCAAAGATGATGGTGGTGAAGGTGATCAGCGTCACCACCAGCGCGGTGGCGGTGATGGCGGCGGCTTTGTCTGCCAGCCCAAAAGTCTGCAAAAACGCCGCCAAACCGGCGCTGAAAGCCGCCTCGCCCACAATGCCGTTGAGCACCCCAATGGAGGTGATGCCAATCTGGATAGTCGACAAAAACTGGTTCGGGTTGTCCAGCAACGTCAAGGCCGCCTGTGCGCCTTTGTCGCCCGCTTCGGCCATGCCATTCAAGCGCGACTTGCGGCTGGCCGCCAAGGCCAGCTCAGACATGGCAAACACGCCATTGAGCAATGTTAAAAAAACAATCAGCAAAAATTCCATGCGGGACAAACGACAATCAAGACCATGGCACTTTACCTGATTGGCGACGTACAGGGCTGCGACAGCGCACTGCAACGTTTATTGACCGAAATTTCTTTCTCCCCCAGCCGCGACACGCTGTACCTGTTGGGCGACCTGGTGAACCGTGGGCCAGATTCGGCCAACGTGTTGCGCCGCCTGATGGGCTATGGTGCATCCGCCCAATGTCTTTTGGGTAACCACGACCTGCACCTGTTGGCCGCGTCGGTAGGGGCACGCAAGCCCAGCCGCAAAGACACGCTGGCTAATGTGCTGCAAGCGCCAGACCGCGAGGCCATGCTGGCCTGGTTGCGTTGCCAGCGCATGGCGCTGCTTCTTGAACACCAGAATCACCCCTATTTGATGGTTCACGCCGGTGTATTACCTGCCTGGACAGCTGCACAAACCATAGCGCTCGCAGGCGAGGTTGAAAGCCTGCTGCGTGGCCCGGACTTGAACGATTTTCTGCACCAGATGTACAGCAACCAACCCAACGCATGGGACGACCAGCTGCAAGGCATCGCGCGCTTGCGCCTGATCGTCAATGCGTTGACCCGCTTGCGTTTTTGCACCGCACAGGGCGAGATGGAGTTTGACACCACCGACGCTGCCGATGCCGCACCCACAGGCTACATGCCCTGGTACGACGTGCCGGGCCGCCGCACAAGCGACGTGACCGTGGCCTTTGGGCATTGGTCTACGCTGGGTTGGCTTAACCGCAGCGATGTGCTGGCAATGGATTCAGGTTGCGTCTGGGGCGGCTGTTTGACCGCCCTGCGCCTGCGCCTGCGCCTGAGCCTGGGCATGGGCATGGGCATGGGCATGGGCATGGGCAGTGTCGAGCATGAACGAATTCAGGTGAAATGTGAACAGGCGCAAAAGCCTGGCGCTTGACACGCCGTCAGCCGTCAAGACCAACTTTTTAACCTAAAAAACCACGACAGTCGTGAGAAATGGCTGGTCGTAGGGTCGACTTTAGTCGGCCATGGCGGGTTAAAACCCTTCCCTACGCAGGACAAGCGTGTTGCATGCTTTGGGGTGTCCTTGTTGAACATGAACGTTAGGTGCACAACTATTTTTAACGTGAAACAACGCCCACAGCCGACAAGAATGGCGTGTCGTAGGGCCGACTTTAGTCGGCCATGGCGGGTTGAAACCCGCCCTACGCAGGGCACGCGTGTTGCATGCTTTGGGGTGTCCTTGTGAACATGGACGTTAGGTGCACAACTATTTTTAACGTGAAACAACGCCCACAGCCGACAAGAATGGCGTGTCGTAGGGCCGACTTCAGTCGGCCATGGCGGGTTAAAACCCGCCCTACGCAGGACAAGCGTGTTGCATGCTTTGGGGTGTCCTTGTTGAACATGAACGTTAGGTGCACAACTATTTTTTAACGTGAAACAACACCCACAGCCGACAAAAATGGCGTGTCGTAGGGCCGACTTCAGTCGGCCATGGCGGGTTAAAACCCTTCCCTACGCAGGACACGCGTGTTGCATGCTTTGGGGTGTCCTTGTTGAACATGAACGTTAGGTGCACAACTATTTTTTAACGTGAAACAACGCCCACAGCCGACAAAAATGGCGTGTCGTAGGGCCGACTTCAGTCGGCCATGGCGGGTTAAAACCCGCCCTACGCAGGACACGCGTGTTGCATGCTTTGGGGTGTCCTTGTTGAACATGAACGTTAGGTGCACAACTATTTTTTAACGTGAAACAACGCCCACAGCCGACAAGAATGGCGTGTCGTAGGGCCGACTTCAGTCGGCCATGGCGGGTTAAAACCCGCCCTACGCAGGGCACGCGTGTTGCATGCTTTGGGGTGTCCTTGTTGAACATGAACGTTAGGTGCACAACTATTTTTTAACGTGAAACAACGCCCACAGCCGACAAAAATGGCGTGTCGTAGGGCCGACTTTAGTCGGCCATGGCGGGTTGAAACCCGCCCTACGCAGGGCACGCGTGTTGCATGCTTTGGGGTGTCCTTGTGAACATGGACGTTAGTGTGGCCTTCTTGACCATGAAAGTTAGACCGACTTGAACAGCGCCGCCACTTTGCGTTTGGCAGCCTTGATGTTGCTCGACACCGTGCGTGCGCCCGGGTGCGCAGCCGCTGCTTCCCAAGAGGGCGCAGTGCCGGGGGCCAGCACCGGTGGCTCATAGGGTTTGGAAAAGAACGGGTCTTGCGACTTGACCGGTTCACGCCGGTAGTCGTTGCGCGGCGCGCGTGGCACGCGTGCAGCAAATTCTTCGCGGCGCGTGTCGCCCGGCTCCTGTTGGTAGAGCCGGCGGCCATCGTTGATGTGACCCTGCTTGCGGATGTCTGGCAAGTCTTCGTCATACACCACAGGTTCGAGCTCAATTTTGGTTTTAAGCAGGCGTTCCACATCGGCCACCAGACGCGCATCGCTTTTAGACACAAAGGTCACCGCCAGCCCGGCCGCACCGGCGCGCCCGGTACGACCAATGCGGTGCACATAGTCTTCGGCATGGAAAGGAATGTCAAAGTTGAACACCGCCGGCACATCCTTGATGTCCAGGCCACGCGCGGCCACATCGGTGGCCACCAGCAAATCGACTTCGCCGCTCTTGAAAGCCTCAAGTGCTTTCAAGCGCTCGTCCTGGCTTTTATCGCCGTGCAAGGCCGTGGTTTTAAGACCTTCGCGCTCCAGCGAGCGTGCCAGCCGGGCGCAGCCGAGCTTGCTGTTGACAAACACAAAGGCTTGCTTCAGGCCACGGTCTTTCAAGATTTGGTGCAAGGCGTGGCGTTTGTCGTCACCCTCGACGCTGTAAAAATGCTGCTCGACGGTAGAAGCAGTAGCGTTGGAGCGCGCCACCTCCACCAGCACCGGGTCTTGCAGGTAGCTGTTGGCCAAGCGCTTGATCTCGGGCGAGAAGGTGGCTGAAAACAACAGGGTGATGCGTTGCTTGGGAAGAAAACTCAGGATGCGCTGCAGGTCGGGCAAGAAACCGATGTCGAGCATGCGGTCAGCTTCGTCCAGCACCACATATTCCACTTGGTTGAGCACACAGTTTTTGGCTTCAATGTGATCCAGCAAACGTCCTGGGGTGGCAACCAGCACCTCGACGCCTTTTTTCAGCTCCAGGGTTTGCGGCTTCATGTCCATGCCGCCGAACACCACGGCGCTGCGCAGGTTGGTGTATTTGCCATAGAGCTTGATGTTGTCTGCCACCTGGTCGGCCAGCTCACGCGTGGGCAACAACACCAGCGCACGCACGGGGTGGCGTGCGGGTGAAGTGGAAGCGTTTTCGTGCTTGAGCATGCGCTGCATCAGCGGCAGGGCAAAGGCCGCCGTTTTGCCGGTGCCGGTTTGCGCGGCGCCCATCACGTCACGCCCCTGCAGCACCACGGGAATGGCTTGCGCCTGAATGGGGGTCATGGACTCATAGCCCATTTCGGCCACGGCGCGAGCCAATGGTGCGGCCAATTGCAACTGGGCAAAGGCCATGATGGGGGTGTCAGAATTCAATACGGAAACGGTGTCTGGGGTTTGGTCGGTCATTGAAACTCGGCTTCAATTGCTATCCATCCGATAGCTGGTGGCGTCCTGCATATCAGGGCAAAGTCTGTTAAAGACAACAGATTATCGTTGATTCACAAAACCAGCCAGTCAAAGCCTCGCTGCCACCCGATCAGCGGAGCCAACAGGAGCATTCAAATAAAAAGTTGATCTCAGGCCTTGGGCAAGGTCACGCCACGCTGCCCCTGGTATTTGCCACCCCGGTCTTTGTAGCTGGTCTCACACACTTCGTCACTCTCAAAAAACAGCACCTGGGCGCAGCCTTCACCGGCGTAAATTTTGGCTGGTAGCGGCGTGGTGTTGGAAAATTCCAGCGTCACATAGCCTTCCCACTCGGGCTCGAACGGCGTCACGTTGACGATGATGCCGCAGCGGGCATAGGTGCTTTTGCCCAGGCAGATGGTCAACACATTGCGTGGAATGCGAAAGTATTCCACCGTGCGCGCCAGCGCAAAACTGTTGGGTGGGATGATGCAGACCTCGTCGTTGAAATCAACAAAACTTTTTTCATCAAAGTTTTTCGGGTCTACCACGGTGCTGTGGATGTTGGTGAACACCTTGAATTCAGGGGCACAACGGATGTCGTAGCCGTAGCTGCTGGTGCCGTAGCTGACGATTTTTTGGCCGGCTGCATCCTGGCGAATCTGGCCAGGCTCAAACGGCTCAATCATGCCGTGCTGCTCTGCCATGCGGCGGATCCACTTGTCGCTTTTGATGGTCATGGGAACTCAACTCCTGAAGTTGCCGGATTGTAAGCAACGCCTGGAATCATCGCCAAAATACTACATTTTAAATAGCTAATGAAGCAGGCCATAAAAGGGCTAGAGCCCTAAACAGCTTGTGAAATGACAGTGCGTTCAATGAGTCGGTCATCGCCCAGCACGATCATCGAAAACAGCAACTCGTCCAGGCTGTTGGCCAGCGCGGTCTTGCGTGCCAGCAGCGATGTGGCTCGCGGGTTCAGCAGCACAAAATCAGCCTCGCAACCTGGCTGCAGGTTGCCCACCACACCGGCCAGCCCCAGCGCCTGCGCCGCACCTGCTGTGTGTTGCCACCACAGATGCTGCGGCGACAGTGACAAACCGGTTTTGCTTTGCCCTTCGCGGCCCACGGTGTAGGCCGCCAGCATGGTGTGAAACGGGCTAAAGCTGGTGCCGCCGCCCACGTCGCTGGCCAAGCCGTATTTGAAACCCACCCGATCAGCCCCGGCGTAGTCAAAAAAACCGCTGCCCAGAAACAGGTTGCTGGTGGGGCAGACGGCAGCGGCAGCGCCGGTGTCGCGCATCAACGCACGGTCTTCGTCGTCAAAGTGGATGCAGTGGGCATAGATGGCCCGTTGCCGCAACAGACCGAAATCGGCATAGGTGGCCAGGTAACTGCGTGAGGCCGGAAACAGCGCGCGCGCCCAAGCGATCTCGGCCTGGTTTTCCGCCACATGCGACTGAATCCACACCTGGGGATACTTGGCCGCTAGTACGCCAGCGCCGCGCAACTGGGCCGCGCTGCTGGTGGGTGCAAAACGCGGCGTGATGGCGTAGCCCAGACGATCCACGCCGTGCCAGCGTTGAATCAGGGCCTCAGAATCCATCAGACTTTGCTCGGTGGCATCCACGCTTGCATGGGGCACTTTCTGGTTCAACAACTCGGCTGGTGCATGCCGATCCATCAGGCACAGCCCGGTCATCAGCCGCAGCCGCTGCGCTTGCGCTGCTTGAAACAAAGCCGCTACCGAGCAAGGATGCGAGGTGGCAAATGTCAAGGCGGTGGTGACCCCGTTGCGCAACAACTCAGCTATGAAAAACGTAGCTGCTTGTGCACAGTATTCGGGGGCTAAAAAGCGTTTTTCTTCAGGAAAAGTGTAATGCTCCAGCCATGGCAGCAAGCCGTCGGCGGGCGAGCCGATCACATTGGTTTGCGGGTAATGGCTGTGCATGTCCACAAAACCGGGGGCGATGATGCGCCCCGGCCAATGCGTCACCGGCACTTGCGCAAAGCGTGCCTGCAGCGCGGGGTAAGACCCCACCGCTTGCACCACTTGCCAGCCCTGCTCATTGGGGCCCACCACCAGCAAGCCATCGTCTTCAAACACGGCCGCCTGGTTCGGCTCGGCATCTGGCGAAAAGTAAAGCAGGGATGCGCGGTAGGCTTTCATGTGAACGGACTCACTCAAACGTCTCAAACACCTCCGTCAAACGGTGCTGCATGGCATGTTTGGCAGATGTGTCCACAAAACTGGCTTCAAAACTGTTGAAGGCCAACTGGTAAGCGTGCTGGGCGGTCAGCCCCAAGGCCGCAAAGGTCTGGGTGAAGTTGTCGTTGATGTAGCCACCAAAATACGCCGGGTCGTCGGAGTTGACGGTAGCAACCAGGCCCGCGTTCAGCATTTGGCCCAAGTTGTGATCGGCCAGGCTGGGGAACACGCGCAGTTTCAGGTTCGACAAGGGGCACACCGTGAGCGGGATCCGGTCTTGCACCAGGCGCGCCACCAGCGCGGCATCTTTCAGCGCCTGCACGCCGTGGTCAATGCGCTCCACCTTCAAGACATCGAGCGCACTCCAGATGTAGGCCGGTGGAGCCTCTTCACCGGCGTGCGCTACCAGCCTGAAGCCGTGGCTGCGGGCTTTGGCGAACACTTTGGCAAATTTTTCGGGTGGATGGCCCAGTTCGCTGGAGGCCAGGCCAATGCCAACCAATTTGTCGCGCAGCGGCATGACTTGCTCCAGCGCTTCAAAGGCCTCGGCCTCGCTCAGATGGCGCAAAAAACACAAGATCAAACTGGCGCTGATACCCCACTGCGCCTGGGCATCCACACAGGCTCGGTGCAGGCCGTTGATCACCACATCCGAACTCAGGCCGTGGCCGGTATGGGTTTGGGTGTCAAAGAAAATCTCGGTGTGCAGCACCTGGTCTGCCGCCGCGCGCTGCAGGTAGGCCCAGGTCATGTCGTAAAAATCCTGCTCGGTTTTCAGCACCTGAGTACCCTGGTGGTACACGTCCAGAAATTCCTGCAGGTTGTTGAACACATAGGCGCGGCGCAGCGCAGCCACGTCCGCATAAGGCAGGCTCAGGCCGTTGCGCGCGGCCAGCGCAAACATCAGTTCAGGCTCCAGCGAGCCCTCAATGTGCATGTGCAATTCAGCTTTGGGCATGCGCTCAAGCAAGGCGCTCAGACGCTCGGGGGCAACAGGTTTGACTTTGAACATGGCTGGATGGTGAGGTGAAAAAAGCCGCCCGAAGGCGGCTTGCTTGTCAAGCGCATGAGCACTTATTTGGCGCCGGGCACCTTGCCTTCAACGCCCTTTACAAAGAAGCTCAGGCCGCTGAGGAACTTGTCGTCGGCCACGCTGTCTTTGGCCACTTGTACCTTGCCGGTGTTGTCGGTGATCGGGCCTTTCCAGATGGCAAAGCTGCCGTCAGCCAGGCCTTTTTTGACTTCTTCGACTTTGGCTTTGGTCTCGGTGGGCACGTCTTCGGCAATGGACACGATGTCAATTGCGCCTTCTTTCACGCCCCACCACGAATGCGCGCCAGCACCGGCTTTCCAGGAGCCGTCCAGCGCCTCTTTGGTGGCCTTGATGTAGTACGGACCCCAGTTGATCACGCTGGATGCCAAATGGGCTTTGGGGCCATAGGCGGTCATGTCAGAGTCCCAACCAAAGGCGCGTTTGCCCTTGGCTTCGGCGGTTTTCAGCACTGCGGGTGAGTCGGTGTTCTGGAACAGCACGTCCGCTCCGCCATTGATCAGGCTGGTGGCGGCTTCGGTTTCTTTCGGCGGGTCAAACCAGCCGTTCACCCAGACCACTTTGGTCTTGATCTTGGGGTTGCTGCTTTGCGCACCCAGCGTGAAGCTGTTGATGTTGCGGATCACCTCGGGGATCGGGATCGAGGCCACCACACCCAGCGTGTTGCTCTTGGTCATCTTGCCGGCAATCACACCGGCCATGTAAGCACCTTCGTAGGTGCGGCTGTCATAGGTTCGCATGTTGTCGGCTTGCTTGTAGCCGGTGGCATGCTCGAACTTGACACCTGCGTTGTCGGCAGCCACTTTGAGCATTGGCTCCATGTAGCCAAAGGTGGTGCCAAAAATCAGCTTGTTGCCCTGGCCGGCCATGTCGCGCAGCACCCGCTCTGCGTCCGCAGATTCGGGCACGTTTTCGACGAATTTGGTGACAATTTTGTCACCAAATTCTTTCTCAAGGGCCTTGCGACCGTTGTCATGTGCAAAGGTCCAGCCACCGTCGCCCACCGGGCCCACATAGGCAAACGCAATCTTCAAGGGCTCAGGCTTGGGCGCGGGCGCAGAGGCCACCGGCGCGGGTGCTGGTGCGGGAGCGGGCTCTTCTTTTTTGCCACAGCCCACCAGCGCGGCAGAAGCCACGGCGGCGAGCGCAGCGGCTTTGAACAGCGCACGTTTTTGCAAATCAGACATGTCAATTCCTTATCAATGAACGGGTTGGACAACGAAGAAAGCGAAATTATGAACCTGAAAGCTCAGGTTCCCGGGTAAAACGGTTTGCCCAAGCTGGCGGGCATGTTGATGCGAATCCACTGCGGATTGCGTGAGATCAGCGCCAGCACCAGAATGGTCGCCAGGTAAGGCAACATGCTCAAAAACTGGCTCGGCACTTCAACCCCTATCCCTTGCAAATGAAACTGCAGCATGGTCACACCACCAAACAGGTAAGCACCAAGCAAAACGCGTGCCGGACGCCAGGTAGCAAAGGTGGTGAGCGCCAATGCAATCCAGCCCTTGCCAGACACCATGCCTTCGACCCACAGCGGGGTGTAGATGATGGACAGGTAAGCCCCAGCCAGGCCGCACAAAGCCCCCCCCGCCGCCACCGCCAGCAGCCGGATGCGCCGCACTGGGTAACCCAGCGCATGGGCAGATTCGGGGCTTTCCCCCACACTGCGCAGCACCAGCCCGCTGCGCGTGCGGTACATGAACCAAATCAGTGCCAGCGCCAAGCCCACCGTCAGGTAGACCAGCGGATGGTGACGGAACAAGGCCGAGCCAACCCAGGGCAGATCGGACAAAAAAGGAACCGCAAAGCTGGGGCGTTCAGGAATTTTGGCCTGCACAAAACCTGTGCCCACAAAGGCCGAGAACCCGGTACCAAACAGGGTGAGTGCCAGGCCGGTGGCGTACTGGTTGGTGTTGAGCCAGATCACCAGCACCCCAAAAATAACGGCCAGCACAACCCCAATGGTCATGCCAGCCACAAAGCCCATCACGTCACTGCCGGTGGTGACCACGGTGGCGTAACCGGCAATGGCCGCGCACAGCATCATGCCTTCAGCACCCAGGTTGACGATGCCCACTTTTTCATTGATCAACAACCCCAGCGATGCCAGCGCCAGCACGGTTCCGGCGTTGAGCGTGGCAGCCAACAGCAGTGCGTAAGATTCCATCACAAGCCCCGTTTCTTCAGCCACACCAGGCGGTAATTGACCAGCGTGTCACACGCCAGCAAGCAAAACAACAGCAGACCCTGAAACACCCCGGTGAGCGACTTGGTCAACCCCAGGCGCGACTGCGCCAGCTCACCGCCAATGTAGAACATGCTCATCAACAGCGCCGAGAACACCATGCCCACTGGGTGCAGACGCCCGACAAACGCCACGATGATGGCGGCAAAACCGTAGCCCGCAGGCACATAGGGCGTGAGCTGGCCTATGGGCCCGGCCACCTCCAAGGCACCGGCCAGCCCGGCGGCAGCACCCGAGAGCAGCAAGGCCGTCCACAACGCACCCCGCGATGAAAACCCGGCGTAGCGCGACGCTGCCGGAGCCAGGCCACCCACCTGCAAGGCAAAACCGGCGCGGGTGCGAAACAAGAACACCCACAACCAGGCCACACTGGCCAACGCCAGCAAGGCCCCGATGCTGACGCGTGAGCCGTCAAACAGACGCGGGATGCGGGTTGAAGCCTCAAAAGTTTTGCTTTGCGGAAAATTAAAACCCATTGGGTCTTTCCATGGCCCACCCACCAGGTAGCCCAGCAGCTGCACCGCCACGTATACCAGCATCAGGCTGACCAGAATTTCATTGGCATTGAACCGGTCGCGCAGCAGCGCCGTCAGGCTGGCCCACAGCACGCCACCCAGCATGCCGGCCAGCAAAATCGGCAACACGATCCAGCGGCTGGTGTGGGCGTCGGCCAGCAGTGCGACACCCGCTGCAAAAATAGCCCCAATGATGTACTGCCCCTCGGCCCCGATGTTCCACACGTTGGAGCGAAAGCACACCGCCAGCCCCAGCGCAATGATCAGCAAGGGCGTGGCCTTGACCAGCAATTCGCCCAGCGCATAGGCGTTGTGAATCGGTTGCCAGAAAAACATCTCCAGCCCTTTGAGCGGGTCTTTGCCCAGGGCAGAAAACATCAATGCGCCGATCAGCACGGTTAAAAACAAGGCCAGCAGCGGCGACGCATAAGTCCACAGCCGCGACGGCTCAGCGCGCGCTTCAAGCTTGAGCATGGCTGGCCTCCAACGCTTCGAGGTGGCTTTGAACGTTTTCGTCCCACAGGCCACTCATCCATTCACCGATTTTTTCGACCGTGGCCTGCGCGGTAGCGATCGATGGCGACAAGCGCCCGCGCGCCATCACATGCAGGCGGTCACTGACCTCAAACAATTCATCGAGCTCTTCACTCACCACCAGCACCGCACAACCGGCATCGCGCAAGGCCAGAATCGCGCCCCTGATTTGTGCCGATGCCCCCACGTCCACGCCCCAGGTGGGTTGCGACACGATGAACAGCTTGGGCTTGGCATCGATTTCACGCCCGACAATGAATTTCTGCAAATTGCCCCCTGACAACGAACGCGCCAGCGCCCCCGGCCCACCGGCCTTGACGTTGAACCTGGCCATGATGCGTGCGGCTTGCGCTTGCAAGCTGCGCACCCGAATCCAGCCCCCCGCCAAGCGGGGATAGGCCACGGCCTCGGTGCGGGTCAGCAACAGGTTGTGCGCCAGGCTCAGCGTGGGCACGGCACCACGGCCCAGTCGCTCTTCAGGCACAAAATGCAAGCCCAGCTGGCGGCGTTTGCCCGGGTGCAGATGCGACACATCCACGTTGCCCATGCAAATACTGCCTTTGGGAACCCGGCAATCTTCACCGGACAAGGCGTACAAAAATTCCTTTTGTCCATTGCCCGACACACCAGCCACACCCACCACCTCGCCCGCACGCACCTGCAGTTCGATGCCATTCAGGTCGACCCCAAACTGGTCATCGCTCGCCAGGTTCAGCTGCTTGACCGTCAACACCGCTGCACCGGGTTGCTGCGTGCGGTGTTCAAGCCGCGGCGGCTCGGCCCCGATCATCAGGCGCGACAGTGAGGCATTGGACTCCTGAGCCGGGTTGCAGGTGCCGGTGACCTTGCCACCGCGCAGCACGGTGCAGGCGGTGCAGAGTTCACGAATCTCGTGCAACTTGTGGCTGATGTACAAAATGCTGCAACCCTCACTGGAGAGTTTTTTTAGCACCACAAACAGCTTTTCAACCGCCTGCGGGGTCAACACTGACGTGGGCTCATCCAAGATCAAAAGCTCTGGGCGAGTCAGCAGCGCACGAATGATTTCCACCCGCTGCATCTCACCCACGCTCAGGGTGTGCACCGGTCGCGCCGGGTCAATGTCGAGCCCGTACTCGGCCGCTTTGGCCAGGATGCTGGCGGTAACCTGCGCCAGCGAATCGCGCGTCAAGCCCAGCCAGACGTTTTCAGCCACGGTCATGGTGTCAAACAAATTGAAGTGCTGGAACACCATGCTGATGCCATTGGCCCGCGCTTCTTTGGGGTTGCGAATGCTGATGGGCTGGCCGTTGAGCCGAATCTCCCCTGCGTCTGGCTGCACCGAACCAAAGATAATTTTCATCAGCGTCGATTTGCCGGCCCCGTTTTCACCCAGCACAGCGTGGATTTCACCCGGCATCACCGTCAGCGACACCGCGCTGTTGGCCACCACGCTGGGGTAGCGCTTGGTGATGCCGGTGAGTTGAAGTCGAGGCATAAAGATGAGAGGAGCAAAGCGTGGAAGCTTGTATTTTGACTGGCAAATGAACTCAACGGCCGTGGTGATGGGAGAAATAGGGTGGTTGCAACGTCGCATGCAAAATCGATGCCAGCACACTGCTGACATCACATTTGCTAGGCTGTTGCAAGCAGTGCTTGCACGATCTCATCATAATGACCCGATGCGCATGCCAAAACCCAGATCGACTTGGCCGCTTTTGAACACAAGCCAATGACAAACCAAGCGCTTCAATTTGTCTGGCGTGGCGACATCGTCACCCTGCCCCAAATATCACCTGCCCGCACACTGTTGCAAGTGTTGCGAGAGGACCTGGGCCACAGCGCCACCAAGGAAGGCTGCAACGAAGGCGATTGCGGGGCCTGCACCGTGGTGCTGGGCGCGCGCCATGGCGAACGCATCCGCTACCTGGCAATCAACAGCTGCATTCGGCTGGCACATTCGATTCACGGCATGGCGCTGTGGACGGCTGCCGACCTGGCCGCCTCAGATGGCACGCCGCACCCGGTGCAACAAGCCCTGCTCCAGTACCACGCCAGCCAGTGCGGTTTTTGCACCCCCGGTTTTGCCATGAGCCTGTTTGGCCTGTACCAAAACCGGGTGGGCCAGGGCCAGCCGGTGACACGCGCCGCCGCGCAAGAAGCCCTGTCTGGCAACCTCTGCCGCTGCACCGGTTACCGCCCGATTCTGGAAGCCGCACAGCACATGGCACAAGCGCCTGTGGTGGCCGTAGATGAATCTCATCTGCTACAACAATTAGAGCTAATAGCCCAGTTAAATAAAGGGCTAGAGGCCAATTATTCATATAAAAAACCCAGCACTCTGAGCACCCTGCTCAAGGCTCGTGCCGCCGCCCCACAAGCCCAGCTCGTGGCCGGGTGCACCGATGTCGGGCTGTGGATCAACAAGCTGCACATGGACTTTGCGCAGGTGCTGGACGTGACCGGTGCGGCCGAGCTGCTGCGCATCACCCGCCACGCCAAGCACCTTGAGATGGGCGCTGCGGTTAACCTGAATGACGCCTTTGCCGCCTTAGAGCAAAGCCGCCCCCAACTGCACGCTTTTTTCAGCCGCTTTGCCGGGCTGCCGGTGCGCCAATCGGGCACGCTGGGCGGCAACATTGCCAACGGCTCGCCGATTGGTGACAGCATGCCGCTGCTGATCGCCCTGCACGCCAGCGTGGTGCTGATGAGCGTGCGCGCAACGCGTGAACTGCCGCTGGAAGACTTCTACACCGGCTACCGCAAAAATGTGCTGGCGGCTGACGAGCTGCTGGCGTTCATCCGCGTGCCGCTGCCCGAGCCCGGTGAATTGTTGCGTGCCTACAAGGTGTCAAAGCGGTTTGAAGACGACATTTCTGCGGTCTGCCTGGTCATCCACCTGCAACTGTCTAAGGGGCGGGTGAGCCAGGCCAGCATCGGTGCCGGGGGTGTGGCCGCCACCCCGGTGCGGGCGCGGCAAACCGAAGCCGCGCTGCACGGTCAGCCCTGGAACCACGCCACACTCCTGCAGGCCATCGACACACTGCGCAGTGAATTTGAGCCGATCTCCGACATGCGCGCCAGCGCCGCTTACCGCACCGAAGTGCTGGGCAACCTGCTGGAACGCTTTTGGCAAGAAACCCAAGACCCCGCAGCACCCAGCCTGCAAATCCTGTCCTTGCCCGGAGCCGCCCCATGACCACTCCGCTAACCACTCCGCTAACCACCCTGCTAACCACTCCGCCAACCAATCCATTTAGCACCCCATTGAACAGCCCGGCCGCTGGTCAGACCCACCCACATGAGAGTGCCGCAGCGCACATTGCGGGCAGCGCGCCTTACGTGGATGACATCCCCGAGGTACGCGGCACGCTGTACGCCGCGCCCATTCTGTCCAAGGTGGCACACGGCAAGTTGCTTGGCGTGGACACCCAGGCCGCACGCGCCATGCCCGGCGTGCGGGCGGTGCTGCTGGCCGCCGATGTGCCGGGCCACAAGATGCTGGCCGCCTTTGCCGGTGACGAGCCGGTATTTGCCCAGGACACGGTGCAGTTTGTCGGCCAGGTGATGGGCGTGGTGGTGGCCAGCAGCATGGTGCAGGCACGCCACGCTGCCCGCCAGGTGCAGCCCCAGATTGAAGCCTTGCCTGCGGTGCTGGACGTGCGTGCGGCCAAGGCATTGCAAAGCTTTGTGCAGCCGCCGGTGACGGTGCGCCGGGGCGATGCCGCCCAGGCGCTGGCACGCGCACCGCACACGCTGCACGGCACGCTCGAAGTCGGTGGCCAGGAACACTTTTACCTGGAAGGCCAGGTGGCTTATGCCTTGCCGCAAGAGCAAAACCAGTGGCTCGTTTACAGCAGCACGCAACACCCCGGTGAGGTGCAGCACTGGGTGGCGCACGCGCTGGGCGTAGACCACCACGCGGTGCAGGTGGCGTGTCGCCGCATGGGTGGCGGCTTTGGTGGCAAAGAAACCCAGGCTGGGCATATGGCGGTGTGGGCGGCGGTGGCGGCGCAGCAACTCCAAAAGCCCGTCAAACTGCGGCTTGATCGCGACGACGACTTCATGCTGACCGGCAAACGGCATCCGTTTAGCTACGACTACACAGTGGGTTTTGATGACAGTGGCCGCCTGTGCGGCTTGCAATTGCAGATGCTGGTGGCCTGCGGCTTCAGCGCCGACTTGTCCGGCCCGGTGGCCGACCGGGCGATTTTTCACGTGGACAACGCCTATTTTTTGCAGGACGTAGACATCACCTCTTACCGCTGCAAGCTCAACACCCAGAGCCACACCGCCTTCAGAGGCTTTGGCGGGCCGCAGGGCATGATCGTTACCGAAGCGATTCTGGGCGATATCGCCCGCCACCTTGGTTTGGACCCGCTGGAGGTGCGGCGGCGCAACCTGTACAGCGATGAGTTTTGTAGGGCCGACTTCAGTCGGCCAGGCGGACTGAAGTCCGCCCTACCAACGGCATCCTTACCAGCAGCATCCTTACCAGCAGCATCCTTACTAGCAGCATCCTTACCAACGGCATCCTTACCAACACACCAAGGACAAGACCACACCCTGCGCCGCGACACCACCCACTATGGTCAAGTGGTAGAAGGCAACATTCTGCAACCCTTGCTATCAAAATTAGAGCTGTCAGCGCAGTACCAGCAACGGAGAAAAGCCATTTTTGCCTGGAATAAAAACAACCGAACGATCAAGCGCGGCCTGGCCCTGACACCGGTTAAATTTGGCATCAGCTTCACTGCCACGCTGTTCAACCAGGCGGGGGCTTTGGTACACGTGTACCTGGACGGCAGCGTGCTGGTGAACCACGGCGGTACTGAAATGGGTCAAGGCTTGCACACCAAAGTGGCGCAAATCGTGGCCGATGAACTGGGCGTGCCGCTGCACCGGGTGCGCCCCAGCGCCAGCGACACCAGCAAAATCCCCAACGCCTCGGCCACCGCAGCCTCGGCCGGCACGGATTTGAATGGCCGCGCGGCGCAATTTGCCGCACGCCACGTGCGCGACAACCTGGCCGCCTTTGTCAGCGGTCTGGACGGTGTCGGGGCAGGTTCAGTCCAGTTTGAGAACGGCCAGGTCAGGACTTTCAAGGCCAGCCGCAGTTTTGACGAGGTGGTGGCCCTGGCTTACGCCAACCGAATCCAGCTCTGGAGCGACGGCTTTTACCGCACCCCCAAAATCCATTACGACAAAACCACCCTGACCGGGCGCCCGTTTTATTACTTTGCTTATGGCGCAGCCTGTACCGAGGTGGCCATCGATACGCTCACCGGGGAGAGTCGGGTGCTCAAGGTGGACATCTTGCACGACGTCGGCCACAGCATCAACCCGGCCATTGACATCGGGCAAATTGAAGGCGGCTTTGTGCAGGGCATGGGCTGGCTCACCACCGAAGAGCTGGTATGGAATGCACAGGGCGTTTTGACCACCCACGCACCCAGCACCTACAAAATTCCGACAGCGGGCGACGTGCCGGAACACTTCAAAGTGGCGCTGTGGCCCGATGCCAATGTGCAGGACAACGTGCTGGGCTCCAAAGCCGTCGGCGAGCCGCCGTTGATGCTGGCCATCAGCGTGTTTGAGGCGCTGCGCGATGCGGTAGCGCAAGCCCGGGGTGACGGTCAAGCCGTTGCGTTAAATGCCCCGGCCACACCCGAGCGGGTGCTGTGGGCGCTGAGGGCAGGCTAAACGCCAGCCAAGGACTTCAAGGCGTGAGGGTTGACCAGATTGAGCACGCGACCCGAGCCGCTGATGAGGCTTTGTTCGCGCAGGTGGCGCAGCACGCGTGAGAAGGTTTCGGGGGCAATCCCCAACTGGGTCGCAATGCTGCGTTTGCGCTGGTGCAGCTCAACCTCCATCCCACCCTGGTCACCCGCCTGGGCGTGGCTGAGCAGCCACTCGGCGCAGCGCGCTTCAGCGTCTTTGGCCAGGCGACTGACCGCAAATTCGGTCTGTCTGCGGTGTGCCATGGCCACGTCACACAAAACAGCCTGAGCAGATTCAGGCAAGCCCTGAATACCTTGGCGAAAACTCTTTAAGCTGACTTGGCGCAGTTGCACCGGCGAATCCGCCACCGCATCTGCCAAATGGGGCAAGCCCAACACGGCAGAGCTGGCATCGAGCCAGCACGGGCCTTCAAGCACGCCAATCTGGTGATCCATGACATCGCCCTCAAGCACCCCGAGCGCCACACGGCCAGACTCGATATAACTCACTGTGGGTGTACCAACCCCACGCTTGAGCAACAACTGCCCACGTGGCAGTTTCTGTATTGCGGCAGTGGGATCAAGGGTGTGAATAGAGAACATGGCTGCAACTGTGCCGTGCTGCGCGCCAAAATACCTTGAGCAAAATCAACTTGTTTACAAAAATCAGACTTGATAGCATCCCAACCCCGCACGCGGGCCAGGCGTTCTCAAAGAAACAAGGTTCTTGTTTCTTGTTTCTTGTTTCTTGTTTCTTGTTTCTTGTGAGGGCATGAATGCATGGCGAGGTGAGTTGTGAGACAGTTTGACTGGCCCAGAGGCGTTCATAACCGCAGTTATGGACGACGAACGGACGGACAAAATGGCCGCAAATCACGCCGCCAGACATCATGTCGGCACGAAGTGCCGGCATGATGGACGGTTTGGGATTATTTCAGTCTCAGTCAGATTCACCTTTTGGGTGAGAGCGCTACGCACCCGATTGAGCCGCTGGCAACGCGCCTGCGGTCGTTGCGCCTCCTTGCGGGCAGTAGCCCGCTACGTCGTCACCCTTGCAGGGCACAGCCAGGGCAGAGGCTTGGCCTCTTCGTGCCGTTCCATTGTGCGCAGGCACAATGGAAGCTGCGGCACTCAGCCTACCCAGCCGCGCCGCCAGCGCGTTTGACTTTGTAGCCCTGCGCTGCCAGCAGCGCCATGACGCGCGCGCCATGGTCGCCCTGCACCTCTATCACGCCGTCTTTGACCGTGCCGCCCGAGCCGCAGGCGGTTTTGAGCTGCTTGCCCAGGGCGTTCAGCGCCGCATCATCAAGCGCCAGGCCTTTGACCAGCGTAACCCCTTTGCCCGCGCGGCCTTTGGTCTCGCGTGACACGCGCACCACGCCATCACCTGCAGGCCGGGGCTGCGCCGCTTTGCACTGGCAGGCAGCCACCGGTTGGCGACAATCAGGACACATGCTGTTACGCCCCACGCTAATTTCGACAAGCCACCCCACGCTATGCGAGATTTGATTTTGCGATTCGACCCACGGCAAATTGGCAAGTGCAAACACCACACCAAG
>Ga0210042_1000567_pt1 | contig 33429 bp, 26 predicted proteins | sample CryGeymeta201518_FD_183982 | JGI IMG/M metagenome (GOLD analysis project Ga0210042, IMG submission 183982) | Groundwater microbial communities from Crystal Geyser aquifers in Utah, USA - Crystal Geyser metaG 2015-18 (SPAdes) (version 2) | ecosystem: Environmental > Aquatic > Deep subsurface >... | reverse complement strand
AACTATTTAGTCTGTTTTTTTATTTTTTAAATCGTTGAAAATCAAGTAATTAGAAAATAAAAACAGTTTTAATTTAACTCCTTATTCGCATTAAAGATAAAGTTCTTTTTTATTTTAATAAGGCTGAAAAAATAGCTCAAGAATTAAATAATCGCCATCTTCTATTTTATATTAATTTTGGAAAAGCCGAATTTTATCACTTTGATAATAATTATAAAAAAGCTGAGATTTTTGCAAAAAATGCTTTAGACTTAGCACTACAGATAGGTTTAAGAAAAAATACGGGAAATGTATATCGCCTTCTATCAAATATTTATCAAAAAACCTCTGAATTTGAACTTGCTACAAAATATTTAGAAAAATATACAACCTTAGATGATTCCTTAAAAAAAGAGCAAAATTTGAATGAAACCAAACGCCTACAAGCTGTCTTTGAAAGCGAACGACAAGAACAGGTTATTTCGGTTTTGAGAGAACAAAAAAAATTACACGAGTCTGAAATCGAACGTCAAGAAATTTGGAATTATTCTCTAGCTACTGGTTCTATTCTTTTGTTAGTAATTGCTATTCTTGTCTTTATTCAGAAAAGAGAACGAGATAATCAGAATAAAGAGATTTTGGAAAAAAGTACAGAAATAAGTCAGCAAAAAGAAGAAATTACACAACAAAACAATCAGCTCAAAGAAACATTTTCACGCCTTTTTATTCTCTCAGAAATTGGACGAAAAATAACAGCAACAATGGATGAAAACGCTCTTATTTCTATCATTAAGGAAAGCATTGAGCCTATTATGCCTGTCGATGGCTTCGGAATTGGTATTTATAACCCTCGCTCACAAGCCATTGAGTACAATAATTTTATAGAAAATAATGAAACATTGCCTTTTCATATAGAATCTGCCACAGAAGAGACAAAAAGTCTTTCTGTACAATCTTTTTTGGATGATAAAGAAATTTTTATTGTCGATGTAAAAAAGGAATATTTTAAAGAAAACAAACAACATATTAGCACTCTTTTAGGTAAAGTTCCTCAAACAGCATTTTTTATTCCTCTTCGAATTCGTGAAAAACCGATTGGTGTCATGACAATTCAAAGTTTTGAAAAAAATCCTTATACAGAGGATAATTTGGCCCTTTTGCGTAACCTTTCTACGTATGTTTCGATTGCTGTTGCTAATGCAAATGCTTACAAACTTATTCATGATAAAAATCAAAGTATTTTGGATAGTATGCGTTATGCCAAAACCATACAGGGCGTACTTACTCCGACTGAAAAATCAATTTTGAATCAATTTTCAGATTATTGTTTGGTTTATAGCCCAAAGGATATTGTAAGTGGAGATTTTTATTGGCTTACAAAAGTAAATGGTTTTACATTTATTGCTGTTGTAGATTGTACTGGACACGGAATACCGGGGGCGTTTATGTCTATGATTGGAAATATGCTTTTGGAAGAACTTATCAATCAAGAAAAACACGTACAGCCTTCCAAAATTTTGACTTTGATGCACGAACGAATCCGAAAATTATTAAAACAAGATACAAAATCAAAAAATAGCTCAAAGAGTAATAAAGATGGTATGGATATGATTTTGTGTAGAATAGAAAAACGTACTTCGGCTCTCTATGAGGTAGCTTATTCGGGTGCGAAACGTCCTTTGTGGTATGCAGAACCTTCTCATACAGAAATACATGAAATTGGAGCTACAAGAAGTTCGATTGGAGGAAAACAAAGAGAATAAAAACGACTTTTTGAAGAAGATATTATTCAACTTCCTGCTGGTTCGTCTTTATACCTCACTACCGATGGATTTGCAGACCAAAACTCGCCACAAGCTGAACGCATAGGAAGTCATAATTTAAAATTATTTATTAGTACTATCTTAGATAAAGATATGGCAACCCAACAAGATTTAGTAATTGACTTTTTGGAAGCACACAGGCAAGGCGCAGAACAGCGTGATGATATTACTTTTTGGGGAGTAAAATTAGGTTAGTCAATAAAGTTAGGTTTGAGAAGTCAGAACCAAATCTCTATCAAGAATCAATTTAGATGCTTTAAAAATTCTAATTCAAGCCATATATGACTTGAATTAGAAAATAACTTCCATTTTAGCTTTGAAGAAAATTCATTACAGTTTCAAAAAATTCTTTTGGTGCTTGAGCGTGTACCCAATGCCCTGCTTCTTCTATAGTGTGTATATGAGCAGTTGGAAAGTATTTTGTAATTGTTGGAATGTCCTTCTCTTGAATATAACGAGATTGTCCTCCATTGATAAATAAAGTTGATTTGTCATTGAAATCGACAGCCGTATCTATATTCTTGTTTTTGGTTACTGCACCTCCTATTTTTAAGATAGATTTTTCTAAGACAGGTAAATTCATTTTCCACTCAAATCCATCTTTTGTACGAGCTAGATTTTTGAGTAAAAACATTCTGACACCTTCTTCATCTATATATTGTCCTAATTTTTCATCGGCTTCCCCTCTACTTTTTAGATTTTCTACATCAATAGCTTTCAATCCATTCAAAATAGCTTCATGATGCGAAACATTATATTTTCTAGGAGAAATATCAACTACTACCATTTTTTCATACGTATCAGGATAAGTAAGCGCATATTGCATCACTACTTTTCCTCCCATAGAATGCCCAATCAGTAAAGGATTTTTGAGTTGATGTTCTTCTATAAAATGGTATAAATCGTCTGCTAAAACTGCATAATTCATTTTTTCATCGTGTGGAGAGCGTCCATGGTTACGCTGGTCTATCAAAAATACTCGGTAGGTTTCTGCAAACTGACGACCTAAAGTAAGCCAATTATCAAGTGAACCAAATACGCCATGTAAAATAAGTAAGGGTTGTGATTTTGGATCACCTAATTCTTTATAGTTGAGTTTCATATTGTTCTTTGTAGGTTTTATATATTCTTAATTGGATAAATATAGAAGCATTTATTCCCATTTTGTTTCAATAACAAAAGCAAAGATAACTCTTTCTCAACGACCTTAACGAGAAAAACTTATGATAGTATAAAAATTCAATCAAAATGATAAGTCTATGGTAGTTTGTAAAGGAAATTAGAGCATATTTTTTTAAAATTAAGCTAAAAAATTCCTAAAAAATTCCTAAAAAAATCTCTAAAAAAATATCTAAAAAAAATATTCTAGCGTACTTTTTTTACATAAAACGCACATTTTTAGCGTATTATGACTTTGTTAAAGAGTTTATTTTTAAAGTTAAACCAAATTACCAACTTCTCATAAACTCTTCAAAATTAGATTTTTTATATAGTTAGTGATTCTAATTACCTCATTTCGTAGAAAAAAATACATTATTTTGCATAAAAACAATTTTACCAAATTTTATTTTATTTTATTAATCATTCACAAATAACTCAAGTAATAAATAAGCACTAATTAGTATTTGATTCTGCAACCTTAACCTCTATATTTGGGTATATAAAACAAGAAATTGTACAAGACTTCTTTATCACTCTTAGTCTTATCTTTTTATTAGATTATTTCAATATAATCATTTTTATATAACTCTGAATTTGACAACTAAAATACATTTTTACACTTCAAAATTTTATACGCTATGAACAATTCAAAAAACTCAAACCAACTTGACACTCAAAACGAACTCTTCACAGAATTAGAGAACGAACTTCGCATCGAAGAATTAGAGGAAAGATTAGAAATGACTACTGATAGCGACGGTGACGGAACAGAGCCACCAAAACTTCCTTGGCCAATAGGTTAAATATAACGCCTTCATAGAGAAAAATTTTACCTATAATTTTTCAAAAATTCAAAATATGACTTTTATTAATCATTAAGCCTTGTCTATTTAGTTAGATGAGGCTTTTTTATGTATAAAAACATCCCCTAAAATCTAATTTTTCATAAAAGCATCTATTTTAAAAATTAGTTTCGAACTTTTACTTTACTGTTTTTGTTAAATTGCTTATTCTTATTTCAAACTTTGAAAAAAATTTATACACTTTTATAATTAACTTAATTAACCTTTTATTTTAATCATGTTAGAATTTGACCAAGATGAATATCGTATTGGAGGCATTTCTGCTCTCTCACTTTCAGAAAAATATGGAACACCTTTGTATGTTTATGATGCAAAAAAAATGGAAACACAATACAAACAGCTTTGTAAGGCGTTTTCGAAGACCAAAATGAAAGTACACTATGCTTGTAAGGCCCTTACGAATATTTCAGTCTTGAAATTCTTTAAATCTTTAGGTGCAGGACTTGATACCGTTTCGATTGAAGAAGTTCAACTTGGTCTGTTGGCTGGTTTTGAGCCTTCTGATATTTTATTTACTCCTAATTCGGTGCCATTAAGCGAAATAAATGAAGCCGTAAATTGGGGAGTACAAGTAAATATTGATAGCATTTCTGTTTTGGAAGAATTTGGACATCAATGGGGAGGGAAAGTTCCTGTTTGTATTCGTATCAATCCTCATTTGATGGCAGGTGGAAATGCAAAAATTTCGGTAGGGCATATAGATTCAAAGTTTGGTATTTCGCTATATCAAATGCGTCATGTACTTCGAATTGTTGATGCCTACAAAATGAAAATTACAGGACTTCACATGCATACAGGTTCGGATATTCTTGATGTAGAAGTATTTTTGAGAGGGCTAGATATTTTATTAGAAACGGCAGAAAATTTCCCAGATTTAGAATATATCGATATGGGAAGTGGTTTTAAAGTAGCCTATAAAGAAAATGATATTACAACTGATATTGACAAACTAGGAGAAGAAGTTTCTGAGCGTTTCAATGAATTTTGTGCAACGTGTGGAAAAGAATTAACACTCGTCTTCGAACCTGGTAAATATCTAGTAAGCGAATCAGGAACATTTTTGGCTTCTGTAAATGTCCTCAAAACAACTCCTACGGCTGTTTTTGCTGGGCTAAACTCGGGTATGAACCACCTCATCCGTCCTATGTTTTATGATTCTTATCATCATATTACTAATATTTCGAATCCGAGTGGCATCTCAAGGGTTTATAATGTGGTTGGATATATTTGTGAAACAGATACTTTTGGCGCAAATCGCAAACTAGCCGAAGTAAGAGAAAATGACGTTCTTGCTTTTCAAAATGCAGGTGCTTATTCGTTTATGATGTCTTCTAATTATAATTCTCGTTTCCGTCCTGCCGAAATATTGGTGTATGAAGGAAAAGATTATCTTATCCGAAAAAGAGAAACCTTTGCAGATATTACTAGAAATCAAATTGAGATGGATTTTTCAACTATTTCTATTCAAAACAAAGAAGAAATAGCTTCTTAATGTCAACATGAGTGACATTTTTAAGTATTTGATTTTCAGTTGCAGCGCAACGTAACCTTTATAGAACCTCAAAAATGAACTTTATTAGAGCTACAGAGTAGCTAAACCTTGTAATTTGAAATTAATAACAAAGTTACGCTACTCTGTAGCTTTTGAAATTTATTTTTTATTATCATTCTACAAAGGTTGCGCAACTTTGTTGCTAGGAAAGGACTATTTTAGATTTTATAAATGTCACTCATGTTATAATGTCTAGTCTTGAAATAGTATTACAAATTCTTAGATAAAAAAATATAAATCAAGCAGTCTTTAGTACTGTGGGGTGCATAACAAATTGTCGCACAAAAGAAAATAAAAACAGGGTTAAAACCCTGTTCAATTAAAAAACTACACTGAATTATAAATTGGACAGGGTTTTACCCCTGTTTATCGATTAGGTAGCATACAACTAATTGAAAAAACGACAATTTGTTATGCACCCAGTACTGTGTAACATACTGTCCAAATACTCTAAAAATGAGTATAAGTTTTAATTTTAAAATAGAAAGTATTTTATCTAAATTAGTGTTTTAAAGCAAAAAATTCACTCAAGATTTTGATAAAATGCCACAAATAAGCCGAATTTTTAATCCAGATTTAGAATTTATTATTGATAGAGAAAATGAGTTTGAAAAGTATTATGAAGGAAACCCACTTATTGATAGCGTTTTTTGTAATGAAGGCGCAACTGAAAACGAAGAAATATCTCTAACAACCGTCTTGAAATGGCAACTTCAAACCAACCCACAAAAAGAAGAAAAGAAAAATGAAAACTTTAAGCTAGAAACCATTCAAAACAACACATTTTTTGAAGAAGATAAAGATTGTATTGTTTGGTTTGGACATGCTTCTTTTTTTATTCGTTTGAATGGAATTAATTTTCTGACAGACCCTTGTTTGGAAAGTATGCCGTTTGTTCCTCGCAAATCTTCTCTTCCTTGCCAAATTTCAGAAATAAAAAATATTGATTATTTGCTTCTTTCTCACAATCACAGAGATCATTTAGATATTCCTTCCCTCAAAAAAATTATTCCTCAAAATCCGAATATAGAATTTCTTGTTCCTTTAGAAACGGCTGATTTTTTACATCAACAAATTTCAAAAGACTTAAAAATACAGGAAGCAGGTTGGTATCAACAATTCAAGACAAAAGAAGGAATCAAAGTCAATTTTTTACCTTCCAAACATTGGTGTAAAAGAGGTTTGTTTGATTTTAATGAAATGCTTTGGGGTGGATTTTGGATAGAAAACACAAACACCAATCACAAATTATTCTTTGTTGGCGATACAGCTTATGCACCTCACTTCAAACGAATAGAAAAAATTTTGGGAGCTGCTGATACTGTAATTATGCCAATAGGTGCATATAAACCTCCTTTTATGATGCAAAATGCTCATATAAATCCAGAAGAAGCTGTAAAAGCATTTCAAGAAACAAAAGGAAAAACACTAATTCCGATGCACTACGGAACATTTGATTTGGCAGACGAACCACTAGGAGAACCTATAAAATGGCTGACTTCAGAAATGAAAAAACAAGGACTTTCAGAAAAATTGAATGCTCCAAAAATTGGAGAAGTAGTTTATTTGTAGATTTTTGTAACTTGAATGAAGTTTAGTAAACTACTACTCCACCAAAGGCAGTTCAATAAAAAAGGTCGTTCCAAAATAAGGCTCTGTTTCAAACCAAATTCTTCCTCCTGCGTGTTCTATTCCACGTTTTGCCACCGAAAGTCCGATTCCTGAACCTGTTGATTTTGTTGTAAAATTAGGAATAAAGAGTTTTTTGGCTGTGTCCTCATCTATTCCTTTTCCATTATCACGAATGTAGAGTAAAATTGTTTTTGGCGATTTTTGATTTGTTTTTTCTAAGACAACATTGATATGTGGGTCTTTTTCTTCAACAGACTGTATTCCATTCAAAATTAGATTTGTAAAAATACGCCCCATTAGCTTTGCATCTCCATTTACATAAAATTCTCCTTGGTCAATAATTGCATCTAAACGAACACTTCCATCATTTTTATACAAAATCAATGTTTCTTGCAATACCATCGAAACATCAAAACGCTCACTTTTCGGAATAGGCATTTTTGCAAAAGCAGAAAAAGAAGTCGCAATGTCACTCAATGTATCTACTTGAGTAAGCAAACTTTTAATGGAACGCTCGGCAGGCGATTCTTCATTTGCCAAAACACGCTGCAAATGTTGCAAAGTTAGTTTCATAGGCGTAAGAGGATTTTTGATTTCATGAGCAACTTGTTTTGCCATTTCTCGCCAAGCCGATTCTTTTTCACTAGCAGCCAATGCAGCTCTACTTTCCTCTAATTTGACAAGCATTTTGTTATATTCTCCTACCAAAAGTCCAATTTCATCATCAGATTTGTAATCCAATGGCTTATTATCTCCACTCAATGTAATTCTTTTCAGACGATAAGTAACAAGGCTCAACGGTTTTGTCAAATTCCGAGAAGCAAAAAAGGAAAGCACAACAAGCAATAAAAATATACCTGTAAAAACATTTAGTATCGTCGAAACTACTTCCAAAATCTGCTCGTCGGCATAGCGTTGAGATTCGAAAAAGGGAACATCAATAATTCCTACCACTTCTCCTGTATTTGGAGAATTCACAACTACATAAGCCGAATTATAATCTAGTTTTCCGATAGATTCACTCAAAATAGCTTTATTCTGTTGTTGTTCTATCAGAAGAGCCATTACCTTAGGATTGATGAGCGAAGAAACTAATCCATTATCATAAATGGTAGGTTGAGAAGAAGCTAAAAGCACACCTTCTCTATCAAAAACATTGATTTCTGTTTGTGTAAGACGAGCAATTTCTTGAAGGGATTCTAACAATTCATCTTTTGTACTATTTTTTTTGGCTACATAATCAGTAAGTTTATTAGAGAAATTTTGAGCTACATTTTCAGCTTTTTGAAAGTAGGTTTCGATAGTTTGATTTTTATTTTCCGAATTCAGAATACTTACAATTAGAATACTCAAAAGAATCGTAGGCAAGAAAAAAGCAAGATTGAGATAAAGTTGAATTCTTCCTGTCAGATTAAATGTAAAAGGCTGCTGTCTAAAATAAAGACGATAAACAGCCAAAAGCAAAAGCATCATCAAGACAATACAAATAAATTGCATCGAAAAATTAGTCAAAACAGACTTTAGAGGATATTTTACCGATGAAATAACAACAACTTTATTATCATTTTCTTTTACCAAAAGATGTTTGTAAGAAGAAGTAGAAAAACTTTTTTCTTTATCAAAATTCTTTAAAAAATCTTTTTCATAAACAAAATTTCCTTGTGTATAGACAAGTTCTCTATCTTTAAAAATAGAATAACTCCACGCATTTCGCCCTCCCCAACGATTATAATTTGAATACGGATTGTCAGATAAAAGATTGGGATAGACACTGTTCGAAACTATCTTTTTGAGCTGTAATTCTAATACAATTTTTCCAATCTTTACTCCACTTCTACTAATTTCACTAAAAGCAAAATAGCGTTTTGTATTGGTTGATAAGTCATGAACCAAGAAAATATCCTTATATTCTGTTGCATAATCTGGCTGTGCGTATCTTGAATACATTTCATCATAAGTCATTGTATTATCATACGGCATTCCGTTTCCATTGAATAAATGAACTTTTATATCGTATTTATCAAAATAATAATCCAAATAAAATTTCCTTATTTTTCTTGAGATAATATCTTTTGTAGTAAAAGAAGTCATCAATCTATTCTTGATAATGGGGTCATAGGGTAGTGATTCGACAACGTCATTTAATAAAAATTCGCCCTGCAAATCATTTTCTAACAAAAGCTGTTCGGCAAAATTTTGTTTGGCTACTCTTTCTCTAGTTTGTTCGAAACAATAAATAATATAACTACTCATAATCGAAGTAGTAATTGCACCCAAAAAGATATAAATGAAAATTTGATAGGTAAAAGAACGCTCCGAACGAGGCAATTCTACAAAAATAACGACCAAAATATAAATGGTATGAATGAGCGCAATCCAAGCATCAGAACCATTTGCATGAACACTAAAACCATAAACCCCACTTACAATCCAACCCACCAAAATACCAATAGAAACCAGTAGGATCAGTTTTTTACCTTCTACATGAAGCCATTCTATAAATCTGACCAAAATATGAACGAGTAAAAAATAAGTCGTTGCTGTCAAGATTCCTATACAAAGAGCTGTTATTTTGAGCAGTGAAAAGTCTAATTCTCGTGTAAAATCCAACGAAATTTGAGGAGAGTGAATGTAGAGATTTCGAATATTGAGAAAATGATAAAAAGCAATAGCAAAAGAAAGCGCAATGGCTATCACAATACCAAACTGTTTGCGTTTTCGGCTGCCAATACTTCGCATGTGAGAGAGTTCGCTAAAATGAACAAACAAAAAGCTACTTATAATAAAAATACAAATTACATTCAAAAATAAATCTCCAAGTGAAGGCGCAACAAAAGAAGAGGCGTAATAACGAGCATTAAAAAGAACTGTAGGCAAAACACTATTTGGCAACTCTAAGAAAAGCATCAAAAAACGAATGCCCACAAACGTACTCAAAAGCGTAAAGAAGGCATACCAAACCTTACCATTTCTCAAAAAATAAAGCATCGATATACGAGCCTGCAAAAACACAAAAACACAAGCAATAATCATAAAAAAAAGAACTGTATAATTTTGTGAAGACTGCCAACTATAATCAGATGGAAAAGTGAGTGCAAAAAGCAAATTACTTCCTGTTCCATAAATACGATACGAAGACCCCTCTGGATTGAGTTGAAGGCTAATATCAGATGTAGCAAAAAGTTTTGGATTGACACCCGAAGTCAGAAATCGATTATAAATTTTGTATTCAGAAGCCAAAGGAATCAAAACGACTCCTGTCATATTATCGTATTTGGTAACTATGATTTTTTGTTTTATCAAAAACAATCCTTTTGGCGTTTCGATCGTATATTCTGAATAATTATTTTTGAGTTGATCGTAGGAAAGTAAATAGGTATTATCTGTCCAAAAAAGAAGCTCACTATTTCTAAAAATATAAATGGGATAAGTGCCTGTATTCGAAGTAATAAGCGAAAAATCTAGTTTTTTATAGTTCTGAATGACCGCTTCTTCTAATGCTGTGAGTTCTATTTCAGCTACTTCTAGTTCTTTATCTACTTTTTTTCGTACTTCTTGTGTGTATTCGTTGTAATCTTTTGTGTTTACCAAAAAATATCGAAAGCCCAAACCTACCAACAATGCAGCCAAAGCAATAAACAGAAAAGAATACGAAACAGATTTTGACATTTTTGGAAATCAGAAAAATAACAAGAAGTATACACCTAAATAGGTTCTCAAATTTTGAACCTTAAATTTTTGTTTATGAAGTTGATAACAAAAAATAAATACAAGAAAACAAACAAAACTCTGTTCTATCCTAAAATTATCACAAAAATAGTCTATGAAAAAATTAGTTGTTCTTCTCTTGCTTTTATTTCCATTGAAAAGTATCGCTCAAAAATATCCAAATAAAATGGAAGTAACTGTTCAAAATCATGTTCAAATCCCTGCTTCTCTTTATTTGAAATGAGGAAATCATATTAGCTTTTCATTGGCTAAAAGTATGAATCCAAATGATTTGAGTTATAAAATTAGTGGAGGAAAACTATTGATAGGAAAGGGTTTTGATAAAATAATCATTGTTCCAAATAGAGCAAAAGTAACTTTAGATATTTTTTATAGAGGAGAATTTATCAAACAGCATGTTTTTGGTGTTCAGATGATTCCTAAACCTGCTATTAAATTGATGCATTTCCATAAAAGTTTGAAATCCTTTCCTGAAAAAATAGTTTTATATGCCATTTCAGAAACATATTTCAAAGACCAACTTCCTGAAGATGTTTGGGGTGTATAACAAATTTTCATTTTTTGTAGGGAAAAGGGAAGCCTTTTCTAGGGTAAACGCACGAAACTTTTTATACTGCTTTTAGTGTGTTTAAACAGACTTTAATTATCAGAGTAAATTCAATTTACAAAGTTAAAAACTAGCTTGATTTGCTTTAAACGAGTACAATTTTTTTTTCGTGCGTTTACCCTAAGCCTTTTCCTAAACTAGCTGCTTGTATCAAAAAAAATACTTGTATGGAAGGAAAAGGAGTACAGCGCATGAACTTTCAAAATGAGATTGAAAATGTATCAGTAGGAATAGAAATTTTTAACCTTCCCTTTGAATTAGAAAATTAAAACTCGTTTAAATTTACTCAAATTCCAACTTATTTTTTATGCACCCTCTCTTCTTATTCATTCTCATTTTATCATTCTCATTTTATCATTCTCTTTTCTCAACACTCAGTACGTATTTTCTCAAATTTATAATGAACATTCTATAATTTTAGAAAAAGATACTCCTAATTATAATCCATCTAATAAGGTGCTTTTCCTCAAAAAAATTATCATGTTACTTAATTTTCAAACTCACTTCTCCACAAGTAAGCATAGATTTTCCGAAATATGGATTTTTGATTTCTTTGTCTTGACTTATCCAATTTGCACCTTTGTTATTATCTGCCATCGGACAAAACTGAACATAAATCACATTCTCCAATGGTTCAAAAGATTGCGACATGGCGACCATCGTTTCAGAAATAACTTGAAATTTTTGTCTTGCTGTTTCTATTTTTTCTACGTGTGGCAAATGCTGTAATTCTTGTTTTAGATTTGTGCTATATGTCATATACAGGTTGTGAGATTCTCCTCCAAAAAGTGACATATTTATTTTAGCTAAAGAAGAGGTCATTTTTTCAGATGCTTTTTTTGCCGTTGGTAAATCATCTTTTGTAAGGGCATTTTTGAGTTCAAAATAAGCATCATAAACAGGTTCTAGCGATTTCTTAGCTGCTTTACTAATTGATATTTTTTTGATAGGATTTTTGTCTTTTTTGCTTTCAGTTATTACTTTTATTTTCTCTTCTTCTTTAGGATTCATCATACTTGGTTTTCCTGCTAATTGTGCTGCTGCGTCTATGCTAAATGTTCCGTTTATGGCTATTTCTTCGCCTTCTTGCAATCCTTCTTCGATGATATAACTATCTCCCAAAGCTAATCCTAGTTTGACTTCTCGCATGACAAAATCAACTCCTTTTTCAGATTCTTGTCGCACATAAACGACCGAACGTTCGCCTGTCCACATAACAGAAGTTTTTAGAATAATTATTTTTTCTGAATTTTGACTTTCTTTGTTTTTTGAAGTATTCTTTGAAGATAAGTCAGCTTTCACTTCTCCAGATACAAACATTTCAGGTTTTAATTTTAAATCTGAATTCGAAACAATTACTCTTGCTTGTGCCACTCTTGTTTTTGGGTCAATGAAAGGGTCAATAAATGAAATTGTACCTTCAAAATTCTGACTTGGTAACGATTCTATTGTATAATTTACTTTATTCCCTTTTTTTATCCACGCTAATTCTGACTCATAAATATCAAAAAGTACCCAAACTTGTGAAAGATTCGCCACTCTATACAACCCTTCTCCCTGCCGAACATAATCGCCTAGATTTACCATTTTATCAATCACATAACCCGAAACATCAGCCAAAATTGGAAATTCTTCTATCGTTGTTCCTGTTTCTAAAAGCCCATTGATTTGATTTTCAGTTAATTTCCAGCTTTTTAGTTTTTCTTTTGCTGCATTAAAAAGTTGAGGTTGTGTGTCTTTTATTTTTTGCGCTTCAAAAAGTTCTTGTTGTGCTGTCAATAATTTTGGAGAATAAATAGTCGCTATTTGAGTTCCTTTGCTGATATATTCGCCTGTAAAATTGACTTTCAGATTTTCAACTCTTCCCTCAATATGAGTCGATTGCGTAAAAATTTGGCGTTCGTCAGGTTGTATTTTTCCATTTAAAGAAATCGTTTTGATAGGTTTCATTTTTCCAACTTTTGCAGTCTGAATATCAGCGAGTTGCATAGCAGTAGGCGACATTCGAACTGCAAAAGCATTTCCTTTATCATTATCATCACTTTTTAAAGGAATCAAATCCATTCCACAAATCGGACAACTTCCTGCTTCATTTTTTCGAATTTGTGGGTGCATCGAACATGTCCAAATTTCATTTTTTATATCTTCTTCTACTGAATGAGTGTCATTTTTTATATCAGAAGAAGAGTTTAAAAAATAGCCTATTGTTCCTCCCAAAAGAAGAAGAACAGCGTAAATTATATATTGCTTTTTCATAGTTTTATGTTTTAATAATTACTGATGTTGTCGGTGGAGATACCTAAAACGGCTAATTTTGAAATTGAGTAGGGAAAAGGCATGCCTTTTCCTAGTCGGTATTTGTTTTTTGTTAAGAATACACAATATGTTTAGGAAAAGGCAAGCCTTTTCCCTACTAAGTAATCGTACAAAATTAATGCATCTTATTTTTTAATGTAATAACCTGATAATCAATATTTTATGTAATTATCAAGGCTCTTATCTGATATTAGACTGATAATAAACAAGTTTTGTACTTACCAAATTTTATCCTGTAAAAGTTGTTTTTTCCATAGCGCAGGGTTTGCAAACCCTGCGCTATGGAAAAAACGAACTAATATTTTGCTAATAAATGAATGAATCAAGTTTTTATTACTATCAATCCAAAACCTGCTAAGAGCCATTATCAATTATCCATTTTAAATTAGCTTCGCTGCTTTGGCAGGTATCCATTTACTTAACTTCAAAATTATTGCTATTTCAGACTTGTGGGTCATCGATAAGGTTTCAACCCTTTTTTTTTAATTTTTATGTGTTAAATAATTGAGTTCAGCTACCGAAATTTGATAGGCTGTTTGTTCCATAATTATCTTTTTTTGATAGCTCAAAACTTGTTGCTGCATACGCAAAACTTCCTCAAAATCTACTCCTGCATTGCTATAAGCCGAATATAAAAGCCGTAGAATCTGTTCAGATTCTTTGATTTGTTCGTTGTAGAGTTTGATTAAATCTTGCTGTTTTTGCAAGTCAAATAAAATTTTGTCGTAAGAAGTCAAAAGCTCATTTGTTTTATCTTCTTTTTTGAGTTGAAATAATTCTTGTTCTAATTGTGCTTGTTTTTGTGCAGCCTTATACTTTTTTCTATAAATCGATAAAGAAATACTTGCCATTGGCATAATTACATCTTTTCCATTTTGTGGCAAATCCATATCAGTACGTTTTGAAGTAGTTATGTATGTAATTCCTACACCTATTTTTGGCAATCCTTCTTTTATCGCAACTTCTTCTTTCGCTTGACTAGCTTTTATTTGCGTTTCTAATTCTTCCAAAATCGGATTATTGATAAGCAAAGAATCTTTTTGAAGAGCTAAATCTGTAAAAGAATACGACTTTTGAAGTAAGGTAGAATCAGAAGGCGAAAAATTGAGTTTTAGATTTTCTTTCTTATTTTGGTCTTTTTTATTTTCTGTTTCCTCTTTTAGATTTACTACTTGCTTAAATCTTGAAAGTAAAGGCTGTTCTTTTTTTCTCAACATCTCCAAATTAGTCATTGCTTCTTTCAGCATAATATTTACTCGTAATACATTTACCATACTACCCTGTCCGTTTTCGAATTTTGTGGTAGCGATATTCTTGTAGGTTTTCAGAATTTCAATATTTTGATTTTCTATTTCTTTGAGTTTTTGAAGTTCGTATAATGGATAATACGCAGTCGAAACCCCATAGAAAATTTGATTTTTAGAATTAAGAAAACGCTGATACATGGCTTCTGCTTGTAATGCAGCTAGATTTTCTTTCGCCTGTAAAGTTCCAAACCAAGGAAACATTTGTGCTAATTCGGCTCTAGCTCGTTGCGCCCCCACACGAGTTTCGATAGGAGAAAGAAAATATCCCAAAGACAAAGTAGGGTTTGGTAAAGCATTTACTTGAGCTATTTTTTGTAATGCAATTTCAAATTCTTTGTAATCAGCCTGTACTTTTGGGTTATTTTCGGCAGCCATTACAAAATACTCTTCCAAAGATTGTGCTTTTGAAAGGGAAATTGTATTTGTAAATAGTAGCAAAAAGAAAAGTAGTTTTTTCATAATATTTTTATATTTCTTTATATTTTCTATCAATAAAATGGATTAAGAATTTAATAGTTGCAGAGCAACGTAACCTTTGTAGATTTATAGTAGAGATTTAAGTATTTAGAGCAACAGAGTTGCGAAACCTTGTCTTTTCTGAATACTTACTTTCCAAATTTCAAGGTTACGCTACGATGGGTGTATAACAAATTGTCGTTTTTTGTAGGGAAAAGGCTTGCCTTTTCCCTACGTAATACAAATTGACTAAGCGATGCCCAAAGAGCAGCGTAGCTAATTTGTTATGCGCCCCGCTACGATGTAGCTAATAATTTTCTATTCTAATATATTATCTTTAGCCATTGTTGGTGTCTCCACCAACGACATTATTCCCCCTTTTCACCTTCCATTCTTCATGCAAAGAATAAAGCGTCGGAACGATAAAATAAGTAATGACAGCGAAGAGCATTCCACCAAAAGAAGGAATTGCCATCGGAATCATAATATCAGAACCTCGCCCAGTAGAAGTCAGAATTGGGAGAAGTGCAATAATAGTGGTGGCAGAAGTCATAACGGCAGGTTTTATTCTTCGCTGACCTGCTTCCACTACGGCTGCACGAATCCCCTTTTTTGTCATGGTCGGATTTCTCTCAAAACTTTGGTCTAAATACGTTCCCATCAGTACGCCATCATCGGTTGCTATTCCGAAAAGTGCAATAAATCCTACCCAAACAGCAACACTTAGATTAATAGTTTTCATCTGAAAAAGTGTTCGCATATTGGTATCAAAAATCTCAAAATTCATAAACCAATCTTGACCGTAGAGCCAAAGCAAAATAAAACCTCCACTAAATGCCATCGCAATTCCTGTAAAAACCATTAGCGAAGTCGTAACCGAACGAAATTGGAAATAGAGAATCAAAAAGACAATTCCCAAAACCAAAGGAACAATAATAGAAAAGCGTTTTTCGGCTCGCACTTGATTTTCATAACTTCCCGAAAACTTATAACTCACACCAGCAGGAACAGAAAAAGCATTATTTTTTATTTGTTCTGAAATGGCTTTTTGAGCATCATCAACTACCGTAACTTCTGAATAACCATCTTTTTTGTCAAAGAGAACATAACCCACCAAAAAAGTTTCCTCACTTTTGATGGCTTGCGCTCCCTGCAAATATTCGATATCGACGACTTGTGAAAGTGGAATTTGAATGCCTGTTGGTGTCGGAATAAGAATTTTATTGAGTGACTCAGGGTCGTCTCTAAGCTCACGAGGATAGCGCACACGAACAGGAAAACGCTCACGCCCTTCGACAGTAGAGGTAATTTTCATTCCTCCAATGGCTGTCTCGATAGTTTGTTGTACGTCTTCTATATTCAGTCCATATCTTGCAATTTGGTCACGATTTATGTTGAGATGGATATAAGGTTTGCCTACAATTCTATCAGCAAAAACGGCTTCTGCCTTTACAGAAGGAACATTTTTAAGAATATCTTCTAATTTTAAACCAAAATCTTGAATCGTTTGGAGGTCGGGTCCATAAACCTTTATTCCCATTGGCGCACGCATTCCTGTCTGTAACATGACCAAACGAGTTTCTATAGGTTGCAATTTTGGCGCAGAAGTAACTCCCGGTATTTTGGTTACTTTTATTATTTCATTCCAAATATCATCAGGCGATCTTATATTTTTTCTCCAATTTCTAAAATATTTTCCATCTTCATCATGTATCAAAAGTGAAGTAGAAATTCCTTGTTCAAGAAATTGCTGATTGGTAAGGGTATCGTTTGTAGAAGTAATAAAAAAAGTTTCTTCTTCATTTTTATTATTTGGGGAAGTATCTATTTTTTGAATAAATTTGAAGCGTTCTTTTCGCCCTTTTTCATTCAAAACATATTCAGATTTGTAATTGATAATATTCTCGTACATCGAAATTGGTGCAGGGTCAAGAGCTGTTTCTGCTCGTCCTGCTTTTCCGACAGTCAAATCTACTTCTGGAATATTTGTGAGCATCATATCTAGTTGAGCAATCACTTTTCGATTATATTCTACCCCAGAATGAGGCATTGAAGTAGGCATTAATAAAAAACTTCCTTCATCTAAAGAAGGCATAAACTCTTTTCCAATTCCTGTAAAAGTGTGAGTAAGCGACGACCAAACGGACGTAGTTTTTATATCAACATTAATTTTTTCAAAACCTGTTGCCACAAATCCAAAGACCGTAGAAAATCCTAACCAAATCGTAACTCCCAAAACAATCAGAAAAGAAGGAAGAATCAAAAATGTAATTTTGTTATCCAAACACCATTTCAAAATGGGCGTGTAGAAATATTCTAGCAAAATAAAACTTCCCAAAATCAGAACAAGAAGCAGCATCACAAACCAAAAGTTACTACCAAAACTAGCCAAAGCACCCAAAGGCAACCAATATTCTGCCAAAAGCCAAATAATTCCTATCAGAACAACGACGAGTTGAGATTTTTCGAATAGGAAAATTAAAACAGATTTTGAATAATGGAGAAATTTATTTTGAGTAGTATTTGTAGTACTATTTGTAGTACTATTTGCGTCATTATCTTCATTATCATTTTCCTCAAAAAATTCAAATTCTTTTTCTTTTACCAAAATTTGAAGCAAAGCCAAAGCACCAAAACAAATCAACATTGTACCTGCCCACCAAAGATTATAGAACAAAGAAATAATTCCTATCAAAACAAGAATAGAATTTCCGATGATAGATTGTTTGTTTGTTTTGAATTTAATCCCAAAAAAGTAATAGGCTAGAGTTGGCAAAATAAGTAAAGAAACGACCATTGCAGCTAGTAGAGCAAAAGTTTTTGTAAAAGCCAAAGGAGTAAATAATTTTCCTTCGGCAGCTTCCATCGTAAAAACAGGAATAAAACTAACAATGGTCGTCGAAACGGCTGCCACGATTGCACTCGCCACTTCTGATGCGCCGTTGAAAATGGTATCGACTAATTTTTGAGTAGCAGGAGCTTCTTCTAAATGCTTAATGATATTTTCGGAGAGAATAATTCCCAAATCCACCATTGTACCAATCGCAATCGCAATTCCAGAAAGAGCCACAATATTTGCATCAACCCCAAAATAACGCATCGCAATAAAAACCATCAAAACAGAAATCGGCAGCAAACTAGAAATCAGCAAAGAAGCACGAAGATTATAAACCATCACAATTACTACCAAAACAGAAATAAGAATTTCTAATAAAAGAGCTTCCTCCAACGTTCCCAAAGTTTCATAAATAAGCGTCGAACGGTCGTAAAAAGGAACTATTGTTAATTGACTTTCTGTGCCGTTTGCGAGTGTTTTTTTGGGAAGTCCTGTCGAAATTTCCTTTATTTTTTCCTTTACTTCATTGATTACCTGCAACGGATTTGCGCCATAACGAGCCACCACCACACCACCAACTACTTCTGCACCATCTTTATCCAACAAACCACGACGAGTAGCAGCTCCCAAAGTAACAACAGCAATATCTTTTATCCGAATTGGTACATTTTCTTGAACAGCAACAACAGCTTTTTCAATGTCTTCAGTTGATTTTATGTAACCCAAACCACGCACTAAATATTCTGCTTGATTGATTTCAATAGTTTTTGCGCCTACATCTTTATTTGATTTTTGAACGGCTTGCATTACTTTATGAAGTGGAATATTGTAGGCTTTGAGCGCATCAGGATTGACATCAATTTGATATTCTTGTACAAAACCACCAATAGAAGCGACTTCTGAAACGCCTTTTACGGCATTTAATCCATATTTTACATAAAAATCTTGTACACTTCGAATCTCATGCAAATCCCAACCTCCTGTCGGATTTCCATTTTTATCTCTGCCTTCCAATGTGTACCAATAAACTTGCCCCAAAGCAGTCGCATCGGGCCCTAAAGCAGGTTGAACGCCATCAGGCAAAAGTCCGATAGGAAGCGAACTTAGTTTTTCCAAAATCCTAGAACGGGACCAATAAAACTCTGTTTCTTCATCAAAAATGACGTAAATACTAGAAAACCCAAAAATAGACGAGCTTCGAATATACTTTACGCCCGAAATTCCCAATAAATAAGTGGTAAGAGGATATGAAATTTGGTCTTCGATGTCTTGTGGAGAACGTCCAGACCATTGTGTAAAGACAATTTGTTGATTTTCTCCAATATCTGGAATGGCATCGACAGGAACAGGGTCAGAAGGCAAATCACCTACTTTCCAGCCAAAAGGCGCAGTTATGACTCCCCAAATTACAAAACCAAGCAGTAGCAAAAGGGTAACTAATCTATTTCGAAGAAAATAATTAATGATGGAAGAAAGCATAAGAAAATTCTATTTTTTGGTAATGAACACAGAAAAATACCTTCTTGATTTTCCAAAAATTAAAGGTAGTACGGACTTCCCAGTCTGTACAGAAATTTCTACACAGACTAGGAAGTCTGTGCTACTTTTAGAGAAAAAAGAAGAGTATCAAAAAAATAGAAGTTCCTTAAATAAGAAAGCATTGAAACAAGACAACAATATCTTGTTTGAGTAAAGGAGGAAAAGGAATTAAATAGCTAACAGAAAAATTAAAATCAGAAAAAAGCCAATCAAAAAATGTTTTGACAAAAGCAGTTACAAAGAAAATTTGAAACGAACCGTAGTCAGTTGGGATTGAAAGTTCTGATGAATTATTGTAATCGTCTGTTATTTCAAAGGTTTGAGAATGATTCTGACAACAAGGGGTTCTTCCTAAATTATCTAGAATTTTTTCAGCTCTATTAAACTGACTTTTTTGACTAAAAGTATTAATTGTATTTGTTTCATTCATTCCACAATCCACCGTATTTCCTTTCAAAACGAGCGCACTTTCTACAGCCTGCCCACTACAAAAATGTGTAGTAATGGCAAGAGGTAAGTTTGTCGCTAGAAAGATAAATGCCAACAAAATGGCGAATAACTTTTTCATTGAAATAACAGAATATAGAATGAATTAGAAAAGACACTTTTTGAATTTGACTCTGTCTTTTGTTAAAGATACAATTTTTTCAGCGTAATCTCACAAAATAGAAATTGTAATTCTCTTGGTTTTCCTCTTTATTCTCTGTGGTTAAACCGTATTTTGCAATTCTCTGTGTATTCTGTGCACTCTGTGTTTATATCAAAAGCATAGCCAAAGCCATTGCCACCATTGATAAATCTTCAATAATTGTAACAGTACTCATCGGCAAATTAAAAACATCTCCCAAACAAGCACATTTAATTTTCTTCTTGTCTAAATTACTTTTTATGACACCAATACTACTAATTCCCAAAACGATAATCGTAATTAGATTGGCATAAAAAGAAAAAATATTGATAAGATAAGCAATTCCTAAAGCAAGTTCGACAAATGGATAAAGCAATCCCCAACCTTTCCATTTTGCTGCTACGATGTCATACATTTGATACGAATTAGCAAAACCTTCTAAATTAAGAAGTTTGAAGAAGGCAAAGACAATAAAGAATCCTGCCATAAAATGACGCATCAAAAGCATTCCAGAGAAGTCTGTAAATGGATATTGAACAAAAATACTCACTCCCAAAATAAAACCAACAATCATAAAAAGGGGTTTGTAAGTAGTAAGTGATTTGTTTGGTAACTCTATTGCTTCTACTTTGTTGTTACTTTGATTATCGCTCTTGTTAATTTCTATTTCTTCATAATTTACAGAATCATTTTTTGATAAATTTTCTTTTTCTGTAATGATATAATTTCCTATTTCAGATAATTTTTGTTGTAAAATAGTTGTAGAAACGTCTTCTTCAAAATAAAGTTTTCCATCAGAATTTTCTACATTAATTTCAGCTTTTTCTATTTGTGGGAACGCTTCTAGTGTCTTTTTTACTTTGGCTTCACAGCCTTTACAGGTCATTCCTGTAATTTCGTATTCTTTTGTGGTTGAGTTGATTTGAGTTTGTTCTAATGTTTGCATAGTTTTTATATATTGAAAACAGATTTCTGAGTCTATCTAAACCTAATAGAAATCTGTTATGAATTCTAATAAGAAAAGAGAATTTGATTAAATAATCTAGATTCTCTATTTATTAAAACGAACTCAAAACACTAGAGTTTTTTATGATTTTGCTAATCTTTTATACTATTTTGTAAAAATTGAAATTATTTCATAGAAACATAAAATCAACGACAGTATTTTTTTATTCCAAATCATACTCAACAAAAATTCATATTCCCAAAGTCTTCTTTATATTTATGATTATCTTTGTAATTATTTTATTTTTTATTGAATTTTTTGACAAACTTTGCGTTATTATATCTGCAAACTAAATAGACAAAATTTTCTCTTTTACTTTTTTGGCTTTCTAACGACTTTTTTAACTATGATACAAGAAAAATTATATGAATTAAGAAATTCCTTTTTACTATATGTTGAGGATAGAGGGCTGATGGTTTTGATGCGTCCGTTTACCACCATTTTTCAGATTGCCTTCTCCATGTGGACATTCTTCAATTTCTTTTGGATTATGGTCGTTTGTGCGCCTTTTATTATCTTTCCAATTCTCATTAGTGAAAAAAGGGGAGGTACTTTTGCTTTCAAGATTATGAAATTTTGGGGTTTTAGTTTTAGCCTTTTGAGTGGTATTTTTTATAAAATAAAAAACAAAAATATCCTTCAAAAAGATCAACCTTATATTTTTGTGGCTAATCATAATTCTTTTTTAGATTCTCCTGCCATTACGCTTGCTATTCCGAATCAGTTTAGAGCTTTGGGCAAAATTGAAATTTTGAAAATGCCTGTTTTTGGTCTGATTTTCAAATATATTGGAGTTATCGTCGATAGAAGTAGTATGGAGAGCAAAAGAAGAAGTCTAAGGCTTGTAAAAGAAAAACTACGAAAACAGATTCATGTCATGATTTTTCCAGAAGGAACGATGAATAGTTCTGGTTATGATATGTTGCGTTTTCACGAAGGAGCTTTTTTGGTAGCTATCGAAACACAAACTCCGATTGCGCCATTAGTCATCAAGAATACTCGTAAAATGCTTCCTAAGAATAGTTGGAGAGTAAAAGCTGGGGTTGTCGAAGTAGAATTTTTAGAGCCTATTTCTACTAAAGGAATGACGATTCAAGACCTTCAAAAACTAAAATTACAAGCCTTCGAAATGATGCAAAATGCGTATTTGAAAAATTAATTTAACCTATGAAAATTTATCTTACTCCTGGTCCTTCTGAAAATTATTTTGTAGTAGAAGAAGCTATAAAAGAAGCCTTACAAAAAAAAATAACGGCTATTTCGCACCGTAGCAAGGATTTTAAAGCTATTTTTGAGCATACTGTTACGCAGCTTAAAGAACTTTTAGAGATTCCTGCTGATTTTTCTATTGCTTTTACTGGTTCTGCCAATGAAATTTGGGAGCGAATCCTTCAAAGTTGTGTAGAAAAAGAGAGTTTTCATTTAGTGAATGGTTCTTTTTCAAAGAAATTTTATCAGTTTGCAGAGCAGCTTAATCTCAATCCTTCTAAGTATGAAGTTGATTTTAGTAAAGGATTTTTAGTAGAGAATATCAATGTTCCTACTTCTGCCGAACTGATTGCTGTTATTCAAAACGAAACAAGTAGTGGCGTTCAGTTTCCTATTGAAAATATTGCAAAAATTAGAGAGAAAAATAAGGATAAACTCATCGTTGTAGATGCTGTTTCTTCATTGCCTTATGCAAATCTTGATTTTTCTATGATTGATTCGCTGTATTTTTCTGTTCAAAAAGGTTTTGGAGTTCCTGCTGGTTTGGGAGTTTGGATTTATAACCAAAAAATGATTGATAAAGCCAAGACTTTACACGCAAAAGGAAAATCTATAGGTACATATCATTCACTTTTAGAATTGGATAAATACGCACAAGACAATCAAACACCTGAAACGCCTAATGTTTTGGCAATTTTTGTTTTGGGAAAAGTAATTGAGGCAATGAATAAGAAAAGTATTGCCATGATTCGACGAGAAACTGATTATAAAGCTGAATTAGTATATCATACTTTAGAACAGTCTAAATTTTTATCGCCTTTAGTTGCAGAAAAATCACAACGTTCCAAAACAGTTATTGTAGCAAATGTAGAAAAAGGAACTTCTTCTGATGCAGTTGCTTTTTTAGAGAAAAAAGGAATTGTAATAGGGAAAGGCTACGGAAGTTTTAAAGATTCTCAAATCAGAATTGCGAATTTCCCAACACATTCAAAAGAGTTAATGGAACAAGTAGCTGACTTTTTGATGGAATATGGAAAATAAGGGGGAAATTGGAATTGGAAATTGGAAAATGGAAAATGGGAAATGGGAAATGGGAAATGGAAATTGGGAAATGGGAAATGGGAAATGGAAAATGGGAAATGGGAAATGGAAAATGGGAAATGGGAAATTACATGAATAAGAACTAGGTTAGAGAATTGAAATGAGAAGAAAATTAAATTTATTTCATAATCTCTTTAATTAAAAGCATTTTAATTCTTGTTTTTTGATATAAAATGACTAATTTTGCAGTTCGTTTTTTAGATACTTGTAGTTTTCTACATTCTAAAAAATAAAATTTTAAATTAAATTTATAGGGCAAGTGGCGCAATCCTCTTGCATTAAACTGTTTATACAATGAAAAAAGAAATTCACCCAGATTATCGTGAAGTAGTCTTTTTAGATACTTCAAGTGATTATAAATTTTTGACTCGTTCTACTGTCCTAACAAAAGATACTATTACTTGGGAAGACGGAAAAGAATATCCATTAGTAAAAGTAGAGGTTAGTTCTGCTTCTCACCCGTTCTATACAGGTGGAAAAGGAAACTTCGGACGTACTACTGGACGTGTTGAGCGTTTCAACCGTCGTTATAAGCGTACTGATAAAAATGCAGAAGAAACAAAAGAAGAAACTACTGAAAAGTAACCTCTTTGTTTTTAAATATCAAAAAAGCCTTCAAAATCTTAGAATTTTGAAGGTTTTTTTGTTCGAATATAAATTTAAAATTGTATTATTTCTAAAATAATTGTACTATTTTAAGTAGATTTTGCTTAAATGTTAAATCTTTAAATAAAATCTATCTCTATTTACTGTATAGAGTGTTTTTATAAAAATGTATAAAAAAACATAGATTATGTTTTTTTGCAAAATATTTTTTAGTATTGCAAATCAATTTACGACTGATACGTTTTTTTATGTTATTTTATCAATCATTTAATTTTTAATACAATGAAAAAATCAATGAATTTTCATGCGCCTATGTGGCTGTTGGTGCTTGGTTTGGCTTTTGGGCTTTGGGGGTGTAACCACATCAACAGTGATGATACTGATGAAGTTTATGGCTATCGACCTTCTCCTTTTCATATCACAGCAGTAAATAGACAATTTCAAAACATATTGACTAGTAAAGAGAGTCCGTATGACTTAGATTATGTTCATATTATTATGCACGACGGTAAAAGAGTAGACGATTTGAAATACTCACATGGTACTGATATAACTAGTACTGACTTACCTTTTCATCCTGCTTATAGGGGGTATGTTTTTGAATCTGACTTTTTAGGTACTATTATCAATTATAAAATAAGTAATACCCCTTATGATAGTAAGCCTTTTTATCTCTATTGGTCTCCAGAAGAAGTAGATACATTAGTTTGGAAAGGAGAAACAAGAACTTTATACTGTAATGGAGATTCCTGTTATATTGCAGAAGGTTCTCCTTATATGATAAAGAAAGGAAATAATTAATTTAAATAAAACACTAAAATATAGACTAAGAAAACAATGAGAAAAATATCATTTATGGTTCTGACAATGCTTCTATTGTCTTTTACTTCTTTTGCCCAAGACAAAGAATATTTTGATGAGCATTGTGGAACTACTGAGCTAACAGATGAACAAATAGAACAACTACCTTGGTATAATAACAATGAATTGGTTCTAAACTATTTGGATAGTTTGGAAGGGAATAGCAACATGAAAGTAGAACGTGTTTTTAATGGGTATAAGGTGCTGTGCAGGCTTGGGTATATCGCAGAAATGACGGTACAGGAGTAATTCCTGAAGAGTTTGAAATTATGCAATTACTCAATACTGCTAATGAAATATTAAAGGCAAATAATGTAAACATCCAGTTCTATTTGGTGTGTAGTGTGATATGTAGAGTAAAAAATAATTCTATCACTCGTACACAAAAAGCCATAATGTATTTCAGTTTGGACAATGATAGTCCTATAAACAATGGATACAGAATTATTTATAACAATAACGATATTGATGAATATGAAAATGATAATCATTTTATGGTTGCAAATGAAGTTGATATTTCTCGTTTCCCTCGTCGTCATCATACTTTTCATAGAGATTCTGGTAGTTGGGGGAGTCCAGAAGCGTGTGATGAAGATTGGATAAAATTCAATTTAAACACTACTAGAAATGTTATCGCAGTTACTCGTCCTGCTCCTGTAGCTGCAAATCTACAAGCTAATACTACTTTAGAACTCTATAGGCAAATAGCCAACCCAGATGGAACAATAGGTAATGGATTTACTAGAAATGAAATTAGTATTTATCCCAATCCTGTAAGCAATCAACTTACCATAAAACTACCAAGTGTTTACAATCAAAATCCTACACAAGTAGAATTGTATAACAGTATTGGTCAGTTAGTTTTATCTAAAACATACACAGAAACAACTATTGAGTTTTCAGTTTCTTCTTTCCCAAAAGGATTATATGTTTTGAAAATTCAAAACGGAGAAGAAATGAAAACCGAAAAGATCATTATAGAGTAGTAAAAACGATATGATAATAAAAAGCCTATTTCACAAAGAAATAGGCTTTTTTATTTACTTATTTCTTTTTATAGGTAATTGTAGTTAGTAAGCTACTTGAAGCGTCAGTTAGTTTCAATATTTCTGGACAAACATCTAAATAATAATTTCTATCAACATTTCCATTTGCGTCTATCCAAACTGAAGTAAACTTGCCTAGTGTAGTATCAGTAGCAGCACTAATTCTGTATGACCACGCACCAGTTGCTTGTCCATTTTCAAGTTCTTCAACATTTTCGCCTAAGCTAAAGAGTAAAGACATTGTTTTTCCTTCTGTTTGAGGAGTAATTACTATTTCGCCTGCTCGTCCTTCACTACGAGATTCTACCCACTCCCACGTACTTTCAGAAAGGATTGTGTTTACATCTGCTATTTTATCGACAGAGGTTTCACAGTTGATTGCAGGTTCTACATTATCGTCTTTATCTTTACAAGATATAATAGAAAAACAGCTAAAGAGTAGTACCAAAAAAGAGAGAGAGTAATTTATTGATTTGTTCATTTTTGTTTTAAAATTTTGGGGACTGAGAATAAGGGAATAAAAAATAAAATGAGGGGTAACTATAAATCTAATTTATAGCTATTATTTGTCAAAAATTATGCTACAAAAAAACACCTAACTACAAAGTAGATTAGGTGTTTTTTAATTTATTTACAAAGATAGTATTAAATAAATAATTTTAATTATTTATAATTTGTATTATCTTGATTTATTCTTTGATAAATTTCATTGTTTCTACTTCACGACCGTTATTAATGCTCAAGATATACATTCCTTTAGGAAGTTTTGATACATTGATAGTAGTTTCTTGAGAAGTAAGTGTAGTTTTAACAACTTGTGCGCCTGTTACACTATAAATAACAACTTCAGAATCTACGCTAAAGTAACCTAAACGAACATTCAATGTTTGGCTTGCAGGATTAGGGAAAGCTACAAAAGCAACATCACCATCTTTGTTTCCATCAACTCTAGCATCTTGTGGTCTGTCATTGTGATAAGCCATAGGAGCAGGGTTAATGATATTTGCAGAACCAATTACTACTGTATAATCTTCAACTTCGCCGTAGGAGAATGTTTCACAAGGAGTTGCATTTGCATTATATTTCATTGTTACACGCATACGAGTAGCACCATTTGCAGCAGAAGAAGGAATGGTGAATGAGCCACTTACAGAAGTACTTGTTGTTTTAGAACGAGTATAAACTTTTTCTCCAGCATCATTAAAGTCGCCATCTTGGTTATAATCTATCCAAACATTATATGCTTCGTTGTAAGTACGACCCGACCACGCTGGAGTGATTGTGATTGTATAAGTGGTTCCTTTTGTAAATGTTGTAGAAAGGTTTGTAAAATCACCATATCCACCATTAGCACCAGAATTGTTATTAATAGAACCAACTTGTACTCTCTGAATCCACTCATCTGCAACGCTATTTCCTTTAGAATTACAATAAGAAAGAACTGGAGCAGCCGAAGTAGTTACGAATCTACTTGCAGAATAGGCACTACTTACCGAACAGTTTGCACGAACTTGGAACTCATATTGAGTAGAAGGACTTGCGCCAGTAATATTAAGCGAAGTAGAAGTAGAGTTAAGAACAGTCCAAGTACTTCCGTTTGAACGAACACGAACATCATAAGAGTTTGCACCTGAAACAGAAGACCAAGAGGCTGTAAATGAAGAACTTGTTACGGAAGAAGAAGTCAATCCAGAAGGAACACCACAAGAAGGAGTAGATGCCGTAGTAATATTTACAGTATAATCTTCAACTTCACCATAAGAGAATGTTTCACAAGCCGTTTGTGCGCCATTGTATTTCATAGAAACACGCATACGTTTAGCACCTGTTGGAGCATTTGAAGGAATAGCAAGAGTTCCATTTACGACTGTACTACTCAAAGAACCTGCATCGTAAACCAATTCGCCAGCATCGTTAAAATCACCGTCATTATTAAAATCAATCCATATTTTCCAGTATTCGTTATATGTACTGCCAGAAAAACCTGGAGTAAGTGTGATTGCATTAGAGCTTCCTTGAGTAAGTGTTACAGAAGATGAAGTAAAATCTACATATCCACCGTTATTACCACTTGTTTTGTTTAAAGTACCAACTTTCACACCTGCAATCCACTCATAACTAGCGTCGTTTCCTTTAGATGCACAGTAAGAAGGCGTTGATGGTGGAGGCGTTGTTGTACCACCAGAAACTAAAGTTGAGCGAAATCCACCAGATGCAAGTACAGCACGCATACGATTTTTCTGACCTGTTGTGAACATATACATACAAGCATCGTTGGTATAATCCATATAGTTCATAAACATATCACTTGTAAAACCACCGTTGTTATTACACGATTTTGAAGGATATGAAGGGCAACCACCATTTGAAGCTGCTGCAATAGGCGTATCAGTTACAAAGTCATCAGCACCACAAGCACCGTCTCCCCAAATGTGGCGAAGATTAAGCCAGTGTCCTACTTCGTGAGTTGTGGTACGGCCTTTATTAAAAGGAGCATTTACATTTCCAGTAGAACCAAAACCAGTAGTAAGTATAACCACACCGTCCGTATTTGCAGCACCACTACCTGGAAATTGAGCATAACCCAAAATTCCACCACTTATATTACATACCCATATGTTCAAGTACTTTTGAGTATCCCAAGCATTTTTTCCACCTCTTGAATCAAATTTCATATCATCGTTAGTAGAAAAAGCTGTTTTGTTTGTTTGAGTACGAGTAATACCAGTTGTAGGATTACCGTTAGGGTCTGTTGTTGCTAAAACAAACTGTATTTCTGAGTCAGCTACTGAACCAGCAAATTCAGCTGGTGTAAGTGTATAATCAGGATTTGTTCTTCTAAAATCGGCATTCAATACATCGATTTGAGATTGAATTTGTGCTTGACTTACATTTTGAGCTGAAGTATTATAAATTACGTGAACTACAACGGGGATTGTATAAACTGTAGCTTCTGTACGTTGATGGTTTAAATTTTGAATATAGTTTTGTGTAAATGCCTCTACTTTATCCATATTTTCTTTTGCCTCTGGATTGATAGAAAGCAAACGCTCTAAGTTGTGGTCTGTTGTACAAGTACGATCGTCTTTATGATTATGAGAATCTTGAGCGAATGAGGTTGAACTTACAAGCATTCCTATGCCGAGTCCAAAACTAAAAAGTGTGCGTTTGATTGTTTTTGTAAAAGTCATGTTATTCTATAAAAATGTTAAAGGGGAAATGAATTGAGTTAAATCTTTTATTAAACCTTACTCTTGAAAGGTGTTGCAAACATACGACGCATTTTTAAAAAAACAAAATTCTACTAAATCATTTTTTAACAGCATAAAACAAACAAAAAAATACAAAAACCAAATATTTAAGAGAAAAATACACCATTAAGCAAAATAATATTCTGTTTTAAGATAAAATAAAGACACCATTCCAAATAATATTTTATATTGCGTAATATCAATTTAAACAAAAATAATTTCTTTTTTCTCAAAAAAAACCAAATATTAATTTTTTTAGCTTAAAAACTTTACTAAAATACTCATATTTAGTCATAAAATCACTCATAAATGCAACAAAGTTGCAAATAAAAACAACTAAAAACGTAACCTTTTTTTAATTAATCTCGTAAAGCGACTTTGGGTGCAGTCAAAAAAAAGCATTTTTAATTTCTTGGTTTTTAGCTCATTGAGCTTCTAATTAGTTCTAATTATAGGTACACAAAAAACGAATACACTCTAATTTTTCTGTTAAGATTTCATTCTATCAAGCTCCTCTATTTTCAAAAATTACAATAAAGAAATAATCCTTCGTTATCAGAATTGATTTGTTATTTCTTCCATCTTCTGATTGCTGTGTTTTATGAAAATTTCTACCTCTATTATTTTTTCTATACTTTTCATTTCTTCCTCTTATTTTTTACAAGCTCAAACAACTTCTGATTCTTTAAAAAATCATTCTAGTTTAGAAAACAAAGTCTATGAGAATCATATTTCGTATCAAAAAACGGTTTGGCGTAGAATTTCATTGAAGGAAAAACAAAACCGTCCTTTCTTTGCAACAGACAATGAAATTACAAAACATATTATCGATGCTGTAAAACGTGGCGTAATTACACCTTATAAAAATGATTCTCTTCAAACTCGTATGAGTCAAGAAGATTTTTTGGTAAATATTGAACTTCCTAGTGAGGCACCAGTCATTTGTTATTATGAGGGTTTTGAGGATGATAATCAAGAAGGTTTTGGAGATTGGGGTGCAGATAACTGGGGAGGAAATCTAGCAGGAGAAACAGAATACCTAAACGAATATCTCCCAAAACAAATGTATATACTAGAAACTAAGACCAATGTGTTTTTTGATAAAACACGCAGCCGAATGATACACGACATTCAAACCATTAGTATTATTCTTCCTGCTGAGATGAATCCAGCAACAGGACTTGAAAGACCGATTGCTACATTTTCGTACAAAGAACTCATTCAAAATCTTTTTAGAGATAATTCTTCAGCTGTTTATTACAACGAAAAAAATAATCAAGCACATCTAAACTTAGAAGAAGCCTTTGAGCTAATGCTCACAAATGGAAGACTTATAAAATACAGCAATGCAAAAGATAATCACATTATAGATATTTATGAAGGTTATAATCAATCACTTTTGGCTTCTCAAAATTATCAAGCCAATATGGTAGAATATGAGAGTAATTTGTGGGAAAATTGAAAAATAATTTTACTTTATTTGAAATTTTCAAAAATTCGATGCAATAAAACAAAGAACTTCCGTTATAAGGGTGTGATTACAAATTACTTCATTTATTTGTTTTGATGCAATTAAAACGATGTTTTAGTAATTACATTCACTAAAAATCACTTCTTAAAAAAACATATCTAATCTTTCGCAATCATGAAAAAATCAACAAAAGCTATTTTGTGGGCTGGGCTTTCTGTGTCTTTATTTTCTTCTCTTTTCACAACTTCATTTTCGAATGCTCAGGAATATGGAGCTTATGCAAATGACGGCTACAATCACAATTCGGTTCGTCCTGTTCACGAATCTCATATTATGTATCAAAAAAGTGTTTGGCATAGAGTTTCGTTAAAACAAAAACAAAACCGTCCATTTTTTGCAGCAGGAAATGAAATTACAGGACTTATTATTGATGCCGTAAAACTTGGAATTGTACGTCCCTATCAAAATGATTCGCTTCAAACACGTATGAGTCAAGAAGATTTTTTGAGTAATATTCAAATTCCTAGTGAAGATGTGCAATATTCAGGGGTAGAAGAGGATATTTTCATTCAAGAAAATAATGCCGTGTGGGATAATGATGATGTTTGGGGAACGGAACAAGAAGAAACTGGAGTAGTAGCGCAAGAATTTTATGCAAATCAACTCTATACATTAGAAATCAAAACGAATGTATTTTTTGATAAAAATCGTAGTAGAATGATTAATGATATTCAAACTATCAGTATTATTCTTCCTGCCGAAATGAATCCAGCAACAGGACTTGAAAAAACGATTGCGACATTCTCTTACAAAGAGCTTGTACAGAATCTTTTCAGAGATAATTCTTCGGCTATTTATTACAATGAAAGAAACAATCAAGCACACCGAAACTTAGAAGAAGCCTTTGATTTGATGCTTGCAAACGGAACGCTTATAAAATATGCCAACGGACAAGACGAGCATATTATGGATATATACGACGGCCAGCGAGAGGCACTTTTGGCTTCTCAAAATTATCAAGCCAATATGGTAGAATATGAGAGTAATTTGTGGGAAAATTAAATTATAACGACGCTTGCTAAGGTCAGATTACTGACCATTAGCAACGTCTTACACATAAATAAAAAAAATCGGCTCTTTGACAATTTTTGCCTTTACGCTTAACCGCTATAAAATATCTTGTATTTTAAATTGGTCTGTACTGAAAGTCTGACCAGTTTAAAATCAGCATTTAAAGCTCTGAAAAAGGCTTATTTTGTCTAAGTCAGACCTTTGGTACAGACTTAAACAAAATACAAAATAGGTTTAGTTTGCGCTAAAAATTAGAGAAGGGCAAAAATTGTCAGAGAACATAAAAATCTCCCTTAGCAATCCTTCGGTAATCCGAAGCCTGACAATGGGAAAATAACGAACAACCAATTATGAAAAAGCTATTTTTTAATATTTTTATTCTATTACTTGTGCTGGTTACAAGTAATTTTTGTTTGGCTCAAAACGCATTACGCCCAAATGAAAATAATATAGAAACAACAAAAACAGAAAAAATCATTCAAGATGAAATAAATCCGTTTTCATTGCGTCCCATTCCAAAATCACATATTGCTTTCCAAAAATCAATTTGGTTGCAAGTTTCTTTTAAACAGAAATCTAATTTACCTCTTTGGTATGCAGGTCATGAGCTTTCTAAATTTTTGATAGAAAATGCTTTAGAGGGAAATATTACAGCTTATACAGATGATAAATTAGAAACTATTTTATCAAAAAATGAGCTTTTGGAGAGTTTGAAAGCAGAAGAAAATTTTGATAGCAATTCAGAAAATGAATTGGAGGAAGAAAAAACTGAATTTGCCTTTAATTCTGATAATTCTACCAATTATAATCAAAATGATTCTACACAAAAACTAATAGACTTTTCAGAGCTTTCTATTTTAGAAATAAAGGAAGATTATATTTTGGATATTCAACATTCAAGAATGGTTCATGATGTGATTGCTTTTACGCTCATTTTGCCACAAAATTCAACTAGATTTACCAAAAAAGTAGTTTCATTTTCGTATAAAGAAATTATTGAAAAATTATACCGTCCACTCAAAGAAGATTATGTAGTCATTGAAACAACAAAAAGCAATGGACATATTCCAAATTTAGAAACGCTAATTGATAGCCGTTTCTTTCACGGTTATATTGTCAAATATGATAATTTTAAAGACGAGTATTTTGAAGACCAATATGATACAAAGAAAGAATCTTTTATAAAATGCATGCAGTACCACGAAAAACTGATTGAATTTGAAGGCTGTTTGTGGACGTATTAAAAATAGTAAGTTTGACTTTACTATTTTATCTCCATCAAGCTACTGCTTGTGTCACTAAATCAGTAAGGTATCTTATTTTGTGCTTATAACTTTTAATAAGGCTATTTTGAGAGGTTATTAATAATTCCTCTGGCT